>Ga0208643_1001874_pt1 | contig 11014 bp, 23 predicted proteins | sample VirMetDEL_Nov_12_FD_184516 | JGI IMG/M metagenome (GOLD analysis project Ga0208643, IMG submission 184516) | Aqueous microbial communities from the Delaware River and Bay under freshwater to marine salinity gradient to study organic matter... | ecosystem: Environmental > Aquatic > Marine >... | reverse complement strand
TTTGTTTGTATGTTAGTTTTAGTTAAATAGTCTTACACATGATATCTAAGCTTTTTACATTAGATTCCATTAAAGCTTATATAATTTATTATTCCATAAGTAATTATATTGTAAGTAATTAAAGATATTAAAGATGCGAGTGATATTATAAGTAGTTTCATGTTATTGTTATATAAATTTAGTTAGTAAATTAATTATTAAAGTTGTAGTTGTTATAAATATAATTGCTATAAGCATTGTTAGTTTTTATTTGTTTGTTATATATCTATTATCTATGCATAGTCGTATATAGTCTGTATAATAATAGTTAATAAATATGAAACATTAATAAGTTGTACAATAAAACATTGAAATGACTGGCGATATCAAAATATAAAATTAAAAAAGGCGGGACCCGTAAAATGAAATTGTGTTTTGTTTATAAAAGGCAAAATAATATTGTAGGGCCCAGTACACAACTTCTATATTTCTAATATGGTTACAAAAAACAGTGACATTAGGCCGTTATACCTAGCCTAGTAACAGGCTATTGTCACACTTTTGTTATTTTAATAATTGCATCAATTATTTTAAGTATATATAATACTATATCTATTAATTTCTTTATTGTTTCTTTTTTATTCATGTATATTATATGGTATAAATACAAATTGTTTCAGGTAAAAACGAGTAATTTTATGTAATATACTAAATTAAGACCAAAAATGGTCAAAACATATTAAAAAAATAAATAAATGGCTATAATATACACATATCCAGTAAAAGCTACTCCTAATGCTAATGATTTAATACTTATATCAGATTCACAAGATAGCAATAAGACTAAACAAGTTACAATAGGTAGTTTACCAGGTGGCTCAGGCTCAGGTGTATCATCTGTAACATCGGCAAATGCTGCTATAACAGTAGCTGATTCGTCTACTACACCAGTATTAACATCAGTTGCTTACTCTGGTGGAACAGGTATTGGACATGTACCAACAGGATCAGGTAGTTCAGCTACAGTTTACTTAGATGGTTCAGGTAATTGGTCTACACCAGTAGGAACTGCTTACACAGCGGGTGATGGTCTTGACTTAACAGGTACTACATTTAGCACAGATTTAAAAGCTAATGGTGGTTTAGTAATAGAATCTACAGAACTAGCAGTTGATTTAGGAGCATCGTCAATAACAGGTACTTTAGCCGTTGCAGATGGTGGTACTGGAGCAGCAACTTTAACCGGTTTACTAAAAGGTAACGGTACAGGAGCTATTACTGGTGGAGCTGGTTTAAATGACTTATCAAATGTATCTTTTGCTTCTACAGCTAATGGATCTTTATATGTAGGTCAAATATCTTCTGCACCAGCAAGTGGATTAGGTAATGTTACACTAGGTGGAGGAGCTGGTAAAATAATGAGTTCAGGAGCTGACAACGTTTTAATTGGTAGTGACTCTGCTACTTTATTAACTTCAGCGAGTGATAACGTTATAGTTGGTAGTGATTCTGCAGCTGCTATAACTGAAGGCGGAAGTAATGTACTAATTGGATCAGATGTTTCAGCTACTTTAACAACAGGAACAAACAACGTTATAATAGGTAAGTCAGCTAACATAGCTAGTGCTACTTTATCATCTACAACTGTTGTTGGCCAAGGCGCTTCAGGTGCTGCTGATTCTGCAGTCGTAGGTAAAGGAGCTACTGCATCTACAAGTGGAACAGTTATTGGTAGTGGATCTTCAGCAGCAGGCGGAGGCATTGCTATAGGTAAAGATGCTACTGCAGCGGCAAATGCAATAGCTATAGGCTCATCTGGTCAAGCTATAACTTTAAGTTCAGGACAAAGCGGAGGATCAACAACTTTACCTGTTCTTATTAACGGTACTCAATACTACATACAAATACATTTACCATAAAATATTAAATAACCGAACTATCAAGTGATAGTATATAATAACCAACGTTTAACTAAAACCAAATAAAATGACGTTTTTATATACCCGCACTAATACGTGGTCTAGTGCACCACAACCAAATGAAGAAACCATTAAACTATGGGAACATATCTCACAGAAGAAAAACTGGAGAATAGTTCAATTACCTAATGGATTTTTACAAACCGAATACAATGAGATCGATACAGACAATTGGATCGATGTTACCAGAAGAGAAACAATAGCAGGTGCAGAAGCTGCAATAGATAGTTCTATTGAGCACTACACTAAAAAGCTAGAGTTTACCAAAGGACCGAAAGTAGTTAAAACCTTCGAGTAGTATTCAAACACAATTATATTAAATTAAATTAAATGCAAGAATTAAAGTTAGTTAAAAACCTGACTTTTGGCGATACTGCTAGGAGTCAGGTATTAACTGGGGTAGAAAAACTTACTAATGCAGTAGGTTCAACCTTAGGAGCAAGTGGAAAATGTGTTATACTAGAAGATGGTAACGGCACACCACAAATAACAAAAGATGGAGTAACGGTAGCTAATGCTATTACGCTACACGACCCATTAGAAAACATCGGAGCTACGCTAATCAAACAAGCAGCTCAAAGAACAGTATCAGATGCAGGTGACGGAACTACCACTGCTACTGTATTAGCTAAAGCAATACTAGATCAAGCTAATGAGCATTCACTGTTAGATGATCCAAGAGAAATGAAAATAGGTATTGATTCAGGTGTTAAAAATGTTATAAAATATTTAAACAAAAAGTCCAGGAAAGTAACTGGCAAAAAAATAGACCAAGTAGCTACTATATCAGCTAACAATGATAAAGAGCTAGGCAAGGTCATAGGAGAAGCATTCCGATTAGTAGATGAGACAGGGGTTGTTATGATGGAAACAAACGAACAGCCTGAAACTGTAGTTGAGTTAATAGAGGGTGTTCAATATGATCAAGCACTTAAGAACAACCACTTTATTACCAACATAGAAAAAGGAACGGCTGAACTTGAAAACCCTTTGGTTCTAATTGTAGAATCAGTGATACCCAACGTGAGGAAGATTCAGTCTGTCCTTGAATTTATTATAAAAAATGGTAAGAGTCTTCTTATCATTGCAGATGTTGACCCACAAGTAGTTTCCGCGCTTGCTATGAATAAAAAGAAGGGTAATATAAAGGTCAACATTATAGATGCGCCAACATATGGGATCAGCAAAAAAGATGTATTATCAGATCTTTGTGCGGTCACTGGCGCTACACTTATTAATGAGGATCTTGGTGATGATATGGATATAATACAACCAGAACATTTAGGTACATGTATTAAATCTGTTACTAATCACGAAGAAACAATATTACAAGTTGATTTAACTGAGAATACAGAGGTTAAAGATACTATTGCCTTATTAGAAAAGAACATAAAAGAAACTAAAAACCCTAATATTATAATTAGACTAGAGAAGCGATTAGCTAAATTAAAAGCTAAAGTTGCTACGGTTAAAGTTGGGGCAAACTCTGAGATAGAGCTGAAAGAAAAGAGGGACAGGGTTGAAGATGCTATTTGTGCTACAAAAGCTGCGATTAAAGAAGGTATAGTACCAGGCGGTGGTATAGCTTTGTTAAATGCTAGTTTTAATTTGAAACCAACTTGTATAGGTGAGGAAGTATTATATCAAGCTATAAGAAGACCTTATGAATTAATATTAAAAAATGCAGGGGTTGAAGAATTAAAAAAGCTTGAAGAAGGTAAAGGATTAGATGTGGTTACAGGAAATACGGTGGATATGGTAAAAGCCGGAATTATAGATCCTTTGTTAGTTACTAAGAGTGCATTAGCTAACGCGGCTTCAGTAGCTACAACTATATTATCAACTGATTGTGTAATCAATAACGTGAGAGCATGAAAGCAGTAGGTAAATATATAGTTATAGATCCTATCAAGGAAGTTGATACGACTACAAAAGGAGGTTTAATTCTAGCTGAAAAGCAAAGAGAGGACATTAGATACAGAAGAGCTAAGGTTGTAGAACCTGGCTCTGATGTTTCGGTATTAAAAAAAGGTGATGAGATTTATTATGATAAATCATCTGGCTTTAAAATAGAAATAAACAAAGAAGAATATAAAGTCATTAAAGAGTTTGACGTAGTAATAATATTGTAAAAAAACAAAAATGCCAGGTAAAAGAAAAGATTTAGAAAGATCAGCCATAATGATGAGCAATATTAAAAATCCAATGCTACTTGTTGAAGAAGATGTTTTAGACAATAGGCTAAGAAAAAAAGCTGCTAAACATAAGAAAAAAAGAAATGAGCTTAATTCAAACCCAGAAACTTCTGGAGGCAATAAAGCTTACAAGCAGCATGAAAAGTATAAAAAAACTCTTCTAAAAGCTCAAGAAAAGTTTGGAAAAACAAGACAAGAAATTAATACTGAACGGAAATTAAAAAATAGTGCTAATCTTATTGATACAGGGCTAGACGGCGCAAAACGCGGTTCATGAGAAAATTACAGTCTTCTGATTTAAAAGAATTAAATTTACTAAAACACTACAGAATTATACGTAAATGGGCGTGTAAAACAAATGAATTAAATGATGCAGATCTAGAGCTACTAATTTACTTAGATGCTATAGATATGTTTACTAAAGATGATTTTAAAAAAGGTACGTACTCATTCAGCTGGGATAACAGGCGCTGGAACAGATTATTGAAACAAGGGTGGATCACAGTGTGGCGGAAAAGAAACCACACCACTCAAAAATATCATATATATAAAGTTTCCTATAAGTGCAAACAGCTGATTAGTCGCATGTACCGTATTATGTTAGGTGAGGAGAACATGCCTACAACTAAATTAGAAAAAAGTAATAGATATAGTTACAAAGTAATAACAAAAGCAATAGATTATGCCAACAAAGACAAATAAATCGCCATTTACAATACCTACCGCTTTAATAGGTATGGGAATAAAAGGATTAGTAGGAGGATTTGGTGAAGTCTTAAGAGACAGAAAAGAAGCTAAAGATGCTGGTGAAAAGTACTCATTTAAAGAAGGTTTAGGTGATTTTGGTAGAGGAGCAGCTACTGGTATAACTGGTGTGGACTTCACAGATCAAAGAGAAGAGGAAGAACAACCTACCTACAAAACTAATATAGATCCTATGACAGGAGAAGAAATACCTTTGATGATGACTGGAAATATGAAACCTTTAAAAATGTTGACTGGTATAAAAGGAAATATACCTCACAATATGAGTGCTAAGCAACATAACGATGCTTTAAAAATGCAAGAAATATCTGGAGCTGCACCATTACAAAGTAATGCTTTTTACGCTTCATTAAACGCTGCTAAAGAAAAAGGTGCTGATACCTTTAATGTTGGTGGAAAAACTTTTAACGTTAAATAAATAATTATGCCAAGTTACGGAGAATATCAAAAGCCTGCAGGAGTATTAAAATCTTGTGGATGTGATAGTATGTGTGGATGCACTACTAAAAAGAATATACCAGGTATCGAGAACAATATACCTTATAAAGGTAATGCTGTTCTTAACGCTAATAAATAATGGGTGCTGAAGATCTGAAGCTGTATTTATTAAATGCATCTTCATTTACTCTAGCTAGTATGAACTGGATAGAGCCTGCGTTAGAAATACTATTATTAGCTTTGACTATTGGATATACTATCCATAAATGGTTGTTAATACATAAGAATAAAAAATGAGAAGTATAAACGAAATTATAATACATTGCTCTGCCACTAGAGAAGGTCAAGAAATTCCAGTAGAAACTATTAAAAAGTGGCATACTGAAGGTAGAGGATGGACAGACATCGGCTATCATTTCTATATAGAATTAGATGGTACTATTAAGAAAGGTAGAGATATAGACAAATCAGGGGCTCATTGCAAAGGGCACAATAGAAATTCAATAGGTGTGTGTTATTGCGGAGGCGTAGAAGCTGATGGTAAGACACCAAAGGATACTAGAACAGAAGTACAAAAAGAAAGCTTGTTACATGTGCTAAAAACGTTAATGGCTATGTTCCCGCTTGCTACTATTTATTCACACAATGAGTTTGCTAATAAAGCATGCCCATCATTTGATGCGACAAAAGAATATGAAGATCTCTGAAAACACTGAGTTTAAGATTGATATAAAAACTGTAATTGGGATAATAATGCTAACTACAACCTTAGTTGGTATGTATTATAAATTACAAGAAGATATAGCTTTAGCTAAAACTTTACCGCCAACTGAAGTTACTCGACTAGAGTATGAGCTAAAAGAAAAGTGGAATGAAGATATGATAATGGATCTTAAAGAAAGAGTTGACATGCTTGAGCAAGTTGATGACGTTGCTTTTGAAGAAATAGATATTCTCTCTACTTTAGTAAAAGACGGTACTGAAAATGATGGCAAACTAGAAGAGCTTAATAAGCAGTTAGAAGAACTAAAGAAAAAGAAGCCTCAAACTAGAGTAATAGTTAAAGAAGTTAAGGTAGATAAAAAAGGTAGAAAGCTGTAATGAAAGAAGTATTAGACTTAATTAGAGAATTTGGATTATCACTAGTAGTAGCTGTAGCTGCATCTTATGCTTTATATAAGTTTTTCTTTTTTAGTATTAGAGAGGTTAAAGCAACGTTTGAAAAAAGGCATGAGACTATGGCTAAGAATATGGAGGAAGTTAAAGTAAGTTTAGCTGAGGTTAAGTCTGATTTAAAAGTATTAGTGGAGTTTTTAAAATCTTATAAAAAGTAGATAATGGGTAAAATATCAGGACCTTGTAAGGCAGCAGCAAAAAGAAAGTTTAAGGTATGGCCAAGTGCTTATGCTAGTGGATGGGGTGTTAGGTGTACTAAAGCTGGTGGACCTAGTAAAATAGGTAAAAAGAAAAAGAAAAAGTGAAAAAAAGAGGTGGAGCATATCGCGGCACTTTAAAAGCTAGAGTAAGTAAGTTATACGGAGGAAAAGTTACTTGTGGTAAAGTTAAAAAACTAAAACGAAGAAGTAACAAAACTAAAAGAGATGTGCAACTAGCTAATTGGTTTATTAATATGCAAGACTGTAAATAATGGCTAAAAAGAAATTAACTTGGAAAGATTCAGATGCTCCTGATGCAAAAGGAAGGTTTAAAGAATTAACAGCACCAAAACTAGCTTCTTGGTTAATTAGAACTAGAAACAGTAAGTTAAATAGGATTATAGGTAGTTTAAACCAACAAATAGCATTTAATAAAGATAGACCAAGCTATGTAGCTAAGATGAAAAGAACTAGAAACATAGTTACTAAAAAACTAAAGAAAGATGCCAAAAAGTAAAGTAAAAGGTGGAGGCACTAAAAAAGTTTGTTTACCAGCTGCAAAAGCTAGAAGCTTAAGTAAAGCTGAAAAGCAAAAGATAATTAGAGCTAAGGAATCTGCAGGTAGATCTGGCAAGTACAAAAGATCTAGCAAAACTAATGTAAAAGGTGCTAGAAAAAAAGGTGCAACATTAAGAGATTGGTTTGAAAAAGAAAACTGGATAAATATTAAAACAGGTAGACCTTGTGGTGAATCAACTAAAAAGAAGAAGAAGTAATGGCTGTAGATAAGAAAACTTTAAAATGCAACAAACCTAAAAGAACTAGTGGTCACAAGACTAAGTCTCATATTGTAAAAGCTTGTTCTGGTGGTAAAGAAAAGATTATTAGGTTTGGACAGCAAGGTGTTTCTACAGCTGGTAAACCAAAGAAAAACGAATCAGCTAAGCAAAAGGCAAGAAGAAAGTCTTTTAAAGCTAGACACGCTAAAAATATAGCTAAAGGTAAGATGTCAGCTGCTTATTGGGCAGATAAAGTAAAATGGTAATATGGAATCAAAAGGTTTAGGCGATACCATTAAAAAAATAACTACTGCAACCGGGATTAAAGCTATAGCTGATAAAATACCAGGTGGCTGTGGTTGTGGAAAGCGCAAAGACAAATTAAACGAAATGTTTCCTTATAAAAAATAATATGAGTTTTAAATTAAAATCACCGTACAATATAGACAATACTCCTATATACTTTGTCAAGGAAGAAGATGGTGTTTTAGGTAGAACTAATATGAATTGTACTATTACTATTAATGACAAAGTAAGAAACCAAAAGCAATTAAAAGAAATTATAAATCATGAGATGGTTCACGTTAAGCAAATAAAAGACGGTAGACTAGCTTATGATGATAATAACATTTACCACAGAAAAAGTGGTAAAGGTAAATGGAAAGTTAAAAAAAGAAGTAAACAAGTGGACGGCTCTCCTATAAATTGGTGGGAAGCTGAAGCTTATAAAAAATAAAAGTTATGCCTTATAGTGATAAACCTTTAAAAAAATACGGAGAAACAAAGCCAGCTACAACGGCTAAAGGACCTTATATGATGTCCGGAAAAATGCAACCACCTGCTTTATTAGCAAAGTGTGGTATGGGTAGATACGGAAAAAAGAAATAATGTCTGAAAAGAAAAAACTAAGAGAAACTAAAGTAGGGGCTTTTTTAGCTAGTAAAGCTCCTGCACTTCTCAATAAAATAGGTGAGGTATTACCTGATAAAGGTGGTCTTGCAATAGTAAAAAATCTTATAACAAGTGATACTAAGATTAAAGCTGTTGACAAAGAACAAGCAATGAAGCTTATAGAGCAAGATCTTGTAGAAATGGAAAACGTGTCTAAGCGTTGGGATTCAGATATGAAATCTGATTCTTGGTTATCAAAGAACACTCGTCCTTTGACCCTTATGTATTTAACACTAGCTTCAACGATATTAATAATAATTGATTCTTTCCATACTATGTTTGATGTGGACTTAGCTTGGGTTGAGTTATTAAAAACTTTACTAATTACAGTATATGTAGCGTACTTTGGATCAAGAGGCGCTGAAAAGATTACAAATAATAAAAATAAATAAAATGGCAATAAAAGGATTAGCGGGTAATGAAATGGCCCAACCAAGAGTATTTGCTCATGATGCGGTAGGCATAACAGCAGATGCTGCTCAAATACCCGGCACAGAAAATAGAGGAGTTTGCTTGTACATAGGTGGAGCTGGAACTAACGGTACTGCTGTAGTTAAAATGGAAAGCGGAAACATTGCAGTTTTTAAAGGCTTGTCAGCTGGTTCTTTCTTACCTATACTAGTTACGCATCTTCTAGCTAATAATGGAGCAGGTGTTTCAACAGATGTAACTGACGTTTTAGCTTTATATTAGAATATGAGAATAGGTATAGGAATTACTGTTCCAGAAATATCTAATTTACCCGGCCAGTCTGGAGGAGGTGCAATACCTGATCCATTAGTTCTGTCGTACTCTTCTAGCGCTTTTTGTGCTAACGCAAGTGACCCTACACCAACAGTAACTGGTAATGTAGGAGCTGGTACATTTAGTTCTACTACTGGATTAGTGTTTGTTAGTACCTCAACAGGCGAAGTAGACATATCTGCTTCAACTCCTTCTGCTACTGCTTATGTAATTACTTATACAGATACAAATTCTGCAACCGCTACATTTAATTTAACTATTAATGCTTTAGATAACGCTACTTTCTCTTATTCAGATAGTAGTTATGCACAAAACTTCCCAGATCCAACACCTACAATAACAGGTTTAGCTGGTGGAGCATTTAGTGGTTCAACTGGTTTAGTAATTAACTCAACTACTGGAGAAATTGATTTAGATGCTTCAACTGTTGCAAGTTATACAGTTACTTACACAACCGCTGGAACTTGTCCAAATACATCTACCCAAACTGTAGATATTGTAGCTGCATTAGCTCAAGTAAACAATGTTTATTCTATGGAGTTTGATGGAACAAATGATTGTATTAATATTGATGGTGCTTTAACAACACTTTCTTCTACTACAGTAGGTTCTTGGAGTTGTTGGGTAAAAACTACCAATGCTACGCTATCAAGCCCACAGAGAATGATTCAATTTGGAGATACAAATGGTAACGGGTTTCTTTATATAAGAATAGAAAATGATGGAAAAATTGGCTCTCAGGCAAGAAACAGTGGTGTAAGTGATTGGTCTTTTAAATCTGATTCAGCAATTTTTTCAAATAACACTTGGACTCACATAGCAGTAGTTCAAGATGGAGTCCAGCCTAAAGTATATAAAAACGGAGTTGAAGTTCCAATAACATTTACCACATCTACTGACAAGACGGCTTGGTTTAGTAACTTACCTTCTCTTGATAATGGAAGAATAGGTTGTGGAAATCAAAATAATGCTGGCGATATTCAGTTTTTTAATGGTGCGATTGATGAAGTTTCATTTTTTAACACAGCTTTAACAGAATTAGAAGTTAAGAAGATTTATTACGCAACAGAAACAGGTAAAACAGCAGATTTAAACGATTTAACAACACCACCTACAAAGTGGTATAGAATGGGAGATTAATTATGAGTACAGAATTTTTTAACGACCAATGGCGTATACCAAGTAACGAAAACCAAAATAAGGTTTCTAACTATTCTATGGCGTTTGATGCTGCAAGTGGAAACTATATAAACGCTGGTCAAAGTTTAAATATATATGGCTCACAACCAAGAACTATTTCTTGTTGGTTTAATATAAATTCTTTTGCAACAACATCAGCTGGAGATGGTTCTAACTTGCTCGGATATGGAGCTGCAGGTAGTTTACAAGCATTTTCTATTGCAGTTTCAAAATATCAAAACAACCCTACTCATAGGCTTTATTTACACGTTTGGGATAATAATAATGATATTTCAGGCACTACTCAAATTTTAGAAAATAATTGGTATTTAGCAACAGTAACTTATGATGGTTCAATTTTAAAACTTTACTTAAATGGTAATTTAGAAGGTAGTTCAAGCACTTCAAGTTTAAATACAACAACATCAGATTTTATTATTGGACAAGGTATTTTAGGTACTTGGAATACTTTAAATGGTAAAATAGACCAAGTATCTGTTTTTGATTATGCACTTTCACAAGACCAAGTAACTCAACTTCATAATCCAGGTTATGCTTTTAATTTTATACCTAATGATTATATAGATGCTGGAACTGGGCTTGGCAACAGTTTAGGAACTTATACTGGG
>Ga0208643_1001873_pt1 | contig 11017 bp, 10 predicted proteins | sample VirMetDEL_Nov_12_FD_184516 | JGI IMG/M metagenome (GOLD analysis project Ga0208643, IMG submission 184516) | Aqueous microbial communities from the Delaware River and Bay under freshwater to marine salinity gradient to study organic matter... | ecosystem: Environmental > Aquatic > Marine >... | reverse complement strand
CTTAGCTTACACCGTTCTAGTAGCAAATCAAGATTACTACTTTGATGATACTACAGAAAGCGTATTTCGTAGTAATGGGTATAACGGATATCAGAGCTTTCCACAAGGACCAGGCGCTGTTCGTATAACTTATACAGCAGGCTACTCAGACACCCCACTTGACCTTCGACTGGCGGTTGTAGACCTTGTAACATACTACTTTAAAGGCGAGCATAAGCTACGCCAAACACTTGCCGGTGCCAGCATTCAGAATCAATCTTCTTCCAGTGCTAGGGATAGCGTAGCTTTTCCAGACCACATTAAACGTGTTCTGGACTTATATAAGAACTATTAATGAGCAAGATAAGTTTTGAGAAAAACTTTAAAAACCCTCTGTTAAAGAAACTAGACCAAGAGGCTCGAAAATCTGTACAAAGACAGAAAGGCCAACTCTTAATATTAGCCGATACTACCGATTTAAAGTTAGTAATAGAAATGGTTATCCCAAACATTACTATACAGGAGTCTGATTTAAAGGAAGCCCTAAAAGCAGCCCAGTCCCATGCAAAGAAATTACATGCTTCATTTAAGTCTAGAAATGTTAGAAGATATAACGCCATAGTTTCTAAACTGCCCCAGATAAACTTACCTCATAAATTAGGGGTAGATATGTTTATAGTATCTAGTTTTTCAAAGTCCATTGATACTATAAAGACAACAATGCTTAAGGTTTTACTTGATAAGGGTGTTTTCAGTGAACAAGAGCAAAAAGATATATCCAGAAATCTACATAAGGGTCATGGAGCTAGAGGTACCGCAGTCTCTCAGGTACAGATTGCAAAATCTGTGTCTCACCTAGATGATGCAACAAAAAAGTTATTATTACATAATTTAAGTGCTGCACAAGCCCGAGGAGATTTATCTTCTATTGAGTACAGAGAAATAGAAAAACTAACAATAAACTCTAGGCAGATAGTTACTAAGGCGGGTAAACTAACTGCGGATTATGTTTCTGTAATCTCGTTTCAAGTAGGCGCTGATAATATTAAGGATTCAGAGGCTGAAAAGAGCTTAAAAAAGTCTTTCAGAGACTTCGTAAATAACATGGCACCAGAACTTATAACAATGCAAAACTCAAGTTCTTTACACCAAAAAATAGAAAAGGCAGTAGTTGCTCAATTTACAGATAAGAAAAACTTAAAGGTAATTACGAAAACAAAAAACACTAAGCTAAGTACCTCTAATAAAGTTACTAGTAATCTTAAACCTAAAAAGAGTAAAGTAGGCCTAAAAAAGGGTACTCCAAGACGAGGAAAAAGAAAACAAATTTCCGGAAGTGCAGCCTCCCAGCCTTTAATGTTACTGGCACTTATAAATAAAGAGCTACCAAGTACTGTAAGAAAGAATATGGACCTTCCCGCACTTGAAAATAGAACTGGCAGGTTTTCAGAGAGCGTAAGAATTACAGATATAACACAAACACCTCAAGGTTTTCCAAGTATTGGGTATACGTACGATAAATCCCCTTACCAAACTTTTGAGCCAGGGTATGCACAGGGGTCTTATAATAGAGACCCGCGAAGGTTAATTGATAAATCTATCCGAGAAATCGCAGCTCAATTCGCAATCGGAAGATTCTACACTAGGAGAACATAATGGCAAATGAACGTGGTTATACTACCAGACGCCATCAAATAGTTGCCGCATTGGTAACAAAACTAAAAACTATAAATGGTTTAGGAAATTTTTTAACTGACCTTGATAATAATGTACAAGGTAGACTATTGTTTTGGGATGAAGTTGACCAGTTTCCAGCAGTTCACTTGAATGCAGGCTCAGAGACACGTGAATATTTAGGTGGAGGAGTTAAAAATAGATTTTTAAGCATAACAGTTAGGTGTTATGTAAACAATGAGGATGCTACATTAGCACTTGACCGACTCTTAGAAGATGTAGAGACAGTGTTGGAAACTAATTCTCGATTATCGTATACTGATTCACAGGGCGTGACTCAATATACTCAACAAATCACAATCATTAGTATTGACACTGATGAGGGTGTACTTGAACCACTAGGCGTTGGAGAAATGCTGATTGAGGTTCGATATTAGAAAATACTGGCACGAACAAAAGTTCACGTCCATGTCTTTTCAGGATAATATAGGAGATAGAAATGTCACAATTATATTTTAGTAGAGATGTAAAGGTCTATGTTCAGACTGGCACAGCTATTTGGGAAGTTCCTGTCTTAGACGGATTCTCATTCTCTCAAGCAACAAATTCTGTAGAAGTAACTCTAAATGAAATGTCTGGTGTTGGCGGTGCAAGTCGTCGTGGTCGCAAGCTGTTTAATGACTCATTAGCTCCTGCTGAGTGGTCTTTTTCAACATATGCACGTCCATTCGCTTCTGTAGGCGGCGTAATTGGTACTGGCGGTGTAGCAGATGCTACTGCCGGGGACCATCACGCAGTAGAAGAAGTTCTTTGGGCTTTGGCTGCGGGCGAAGCAGTTTATGATACTGGTACTTCCACTTTTAAGGCTGCTAATGGCACGGCATATACTGTTGTAGACGGCACAGATATGAATATTAGCTTTGCTGAATCAAACGTATCAGCATTAGGCACCGCAACTATTTGGTTCCACTTCCCTGCAGATGATGGCGTAGACCCCGTAATCTACAAAATTAGCGGCTGCTGTGTAAATGAAGCTACTTTGACTTTTGATATTGATGGTATTACTACTATTGAATGGTCAGGTATGGGCACGCAAGTCGAAGACGTACTTCTTTCAGATTTAACCGCAGCACTCGCAGTTAATCTAATTAACGAAGGTACTAGCTGTGATGATACTGGTAATTTTATTCGTAATCGTATTAGTACAATGACCTTAGTATCGGCAGTTGGTGTTAACCGCACAGCTTTCCCCGGCCTAACGGCTGGTGATTATAATGTTGTATTAACCGGCGGAAGTATTACTGTTTCTAATAATATTACTTTCTTAACTCCTTCTACTTTGGGCTGTGTAAACGTTCCTCTTGGTCATGTTGCTGGTACTCGTACTGTATCTGGCACAATTGATTGCTACTTAGATGGAGAAGGTTCGGGCGGCAGCGGCCAGCTGTTTGATGACTTAATTTCGGCAACCGCACTGCCTACTAATAATTTTGCTCTTAACTTATTTATTGGTGGAGCAACCGCAGGTGCTATTAATGGACCAGGCGTTCAGTTTACAGTGCCTACTGCCCATTTGGAGATACCAGCTCATGATATTGGCGATATTGTATCACTAAGCACCACATTCCACGGCCTGCCCTCTTCAATCGCACTTGCTGACGAACTTAGTATTACCTATAAAGGTGCTTAAAAATAATTCTTGACTTTTATGGTCTATTGAATTATACTATGTAGTAAGAAAATCGAAGCAGGGATGATTTTTCATCCCTGCTTTGTTTCCACAAACTAATAATAAGGATTATAGTATGAGTGATACCCCCATTTCATTAGCGAGTCTCATGACTCCTAGCAAGACAGTAACAATTGACTTCCCTGGGTACGCGGGAATGACAGTAGACTTATGTTATCTAGCCCGAGAAGAGCTAGTTAAATTACGTAAAAAATGTATTACCACTAAATTCAGCAAGAAAACTCGTCAGCCAGAAGAAGTGCTAGACGAAGATAAGTTCCTATTAGAGTATTGTAAATCAGTTATCAAAGGTTGGTCAGGATTAAAATATCGATACCTAGAAGAGCTTCTTTTGGTAGATGTTTCATCCTTTGACCCTGATGATGTTCTTGGTTTCTCACATGAAAATGCTGAACTGTTGATGCGCAACTCAAGTGACTTTGACACTTGGGTAACTGAAACTGTAGGCGACTTGGAAAATTTTACTGGGAACAAGTAGAAGAGATACGCTCCCTACTTGTTAAGTATGTAAAGTCTTCAAGGCAGATAGATGTAGATAAGTATTTACTTCTATGTGAACAATTAGGGCAAGAGCCTGACCCCAAAAAGATGCCGCTGGACCCCTCGGATTTCCCCGCAGAGGTTCAAGTGGCATTTTTTATATCTGGACTTTTAGAGGATAGATGGGACAGTACATCTGGAACCTATCTAGGAAAAGACTGGTCAAATCTTGAATACTTCTTCAATCTATATGAAATAGAAGAGCCAAAAGTTATATTATACATAATGAAAATATATGAAAACGTAATAGTGTCTGATAGGCATGATGAAGCAGAACGAAAGCGGAAGGCAGAAGAGAGAAAATCTGCGGGCGGTGGAAAGAATTTCACCCATAATGTGAAAGGCTAATGGCAAATAATAAAGTCCAAGTTGATGTAATTATAGATGACAAGGGTAACTTAAAGAAAGTAGCCCATAATGCAAATAAGGCAGGACAAGGTCTTGACCAAGCAGCAAAAGCGTCAAATAATTATAATAAAGGCCAGAAAGGTGTAGCGGGTGCTACGTCTAATTCTACTAAAGCATTCGCCAAGATGTCTGGAGGTATGGGAGGTCTTGTAGGCGCTTATGCGACATTAGCCGCTAACGTTTTCGCAATCTCTGCAGCATTCGAATTTATGAAATCTGCAGGAAATTTGCAAGTTCTCCAATCTGGTCAGGCAGCCTACGCTGCAAGTACAGGCATTGCAATTCGTACACTTACTAGTGATATTATGGCAGCCACAGATGCACAGCTAGGCTTCGAAGATGCTGCTCAGGCCGCCGCCATTGGATTGGCTGCAGGTCTTTCATCTGACCAACTCGTAAAACTAGGCAAAGCTGCAAAGGATACATCTACGGTTCTAGGCAGGGATCTTACGGATTCTTTTAATCGACTTGTAAGAGGTGCAACAAAAGCAGAACCAGAACTGCTTGATGAATTGGGTATTATTTTACGGTTAGATACTGCAACCGCTAACTACGCTAGAACTTTGGGTAAAAGTGCAAAAGATTTAACAGCGTTTGAAAGAAGCCAGGCAGTAACAAATGATATTTTAACACAGTCGGAAGAAAAGTATGGTAAAATGCTCGAAAATACCAATACCTTCTCTAACTCAGTAACTAAGCTTGGAAAGGCATTTGAAAATGACTTACTCAAGCCTATAAAATTATTTCTAGCTGCAGTGGCTACCCCTATATTTGAATTCCTATCAAAAAATGTCTATGCACTTGGACTTGCTCTAGGTGCACTTGCCTTGCCCATTATTAAAGCAATTATTCCAGGTCTTTCAGGAATGACGGACGCAGCAAAAGAAGCCGCGACAGAGGCTCGAAAGCATGCAGATGAGGTAAGGAAAGCATCAAACGAAAGGATTCAGCAGTTAAGGCAGGAGCGAGCAGAATTATTAAACACTAAAAAAGCTGCGACAGATTATGCGCAGACACTAGTTTCTGGCTTAAAAGCTAAAAAAGGCTCTGGACTTGCAGCCCTGCAAGCAGGCGACCAAATATCTGGTAGACAGTCCCAAGGCATGCAAAGAGCTATAGCTGGAGGTAAGGGAGAGTACGCAAAACTAACACAAGCACAAAGAGATGATTTACTTTCAAAATTAAAACAAATGGAAACAGCTACAAAAGCCTCCACAACTCGTATTCAAAGAATGTGGAACTTTATGGCAACTGGATTTAAAACACAAGTCGCAGGTATGAAAGCAGCGTGGGCTGGTTTTACAGCATTTATGCAGTCTGCAGCGAGCGTGGTTGTACGGGGAGTAAACACAGCTTTCAAAGCTTTAGCCATTATAGGAACAATAATGATGGTTATTGATCTTGCAAAGATGGGTTATGAAGCTATTCGAAACATGTTTAGAACAGATGCAGAAAAAGAGGCCGCTAAAGCGCAAGATAGATATAATGAAAAACTAAAAACATCTATAGATCGGGCAAGAGAGCTGTCGGATGAATTAGACGATATCCGAAAAGGCCAGCTTGCTAGCTCAACAGTAGGAGCTACTGAAATATCAAAGGCAGGACAAATTGCCGGTAATATTAATAAAGAACAGGTCCTGTTTTTATTAGGGTCAGGTGATGCAGAAGCGATGGAGAGGGCACGAGAAAATCTTCATAAAACCTCTATTATTATGAAGGATATTAAATCTACCTCCTTACAGGCCGATTTTCGAAAATTTGATTTCAGCAAGACCCCAACTTTAGAGTCTGCTAAGCAATTTTTAGCTCTGCTATCAAAAATACAAGAGCAAGGTGCCTCTATGGAGGCTTTTACTAAAGCACTTGCGAATCAGGCAAAAACAGTTACAGACCTTGTAACTTCTTATCTTCCAAGTACAAAATTTGATGAAGCTATTGATAACGTTCGCAATATAGAGAAAGCACTAAAAGATGCGGAACTGAGCGGCGCACGGGGCGCGCTTAATAGAGACGAAAATAAGCAACTTAAAAAAGCTAGAGAGCAAGGAGCCGTTTTAGTTAAGCTAAGAGATACACAAGTTAAAAGCGCCCAGAATTTATTAAATATTGAAATTAAAGAAATGCAAGCCAGCCGTGGATTAACAAATCTTCAGGTGGCTCGTTTAAGTGCATCTACAGCTATAGAAAAAACCGAAGAAAATATTCGTCTAAACCTACAGGAAATATCTAACTTAAAAGCAGTCATTAACTTAAGAGATGGAATTATTACTGATAATGAGCAAAACCAGCTAGATTTAATGGAGTTACAGACACAAAAATTAAGAGAGCAGGCCCAAACTCAAAGAGACCAAATAGATAATCAAAAAGAACTCTCAGAGGCTTTCAGAAATGCTTTTGAAAGTTCAATGACTACTAATATTGCAGACTTAATTAAAGGTAATGAATCTAGTCTTAAAGATGCAATGATGAAAATCGCACAAAGCGCTTTAAGTTCAGTAGCAGATAAACTATCAGAACAACTGAGCCTAAAAATTAGCGACTTTATATTTGGTTCTCCAACAGACCCCGCCGTTGTTGCACAGAAAGATAATACAACTGCAGTCAAAGAGCTAACAAGCGCAATAACAAAAATAGGCACAGCCCCCTCGGTTCCCTCTGTAACTACAAGTGCTGGAGAGTCTGTTTTAGGGGCTGTAGGCACTGCGGTTGTTAAGGATGTTGCTACTGGAGAAGCAGTGAATGAAGTAGTTACTGTAGGAGCTAAAAAAGCTGTTATACCTTTTGTTACGGCTTTTGGAGACTTTTTTGCAAACTTTAAGAGCCAAGAAGTTTCTTTTGGAGATTCCTTAAAAGGACTATTTTCAGATATAGGAACAGACTTTAAAGGAATATTCTCTAGCGTAGGCGGCTTTCTTAAAAACTTATTTACTGGAGGAGCCGGAGGCGGTGGATTCCTTTCAAGTGCTCTTAGCTTTGGGGCGAGTTTATTTGGTTTTGGAGGCGGCGTACCTGGAGCAAAAACTGGAGGTATTATGACTCCACAAGGTAAAGTACAGGGCTACGCGACCGGAGGGATAGCTAGGGGCTCTGGTTCGGGATACCCAGCAATGCTTCATGGAACAGAGGCGGTTGTACCACTACCTAACGGTCGTTCCATACCTGTAGATATGCCACAAAATGCAGGACAGCAGCAAAACAATGTAGTAGTAAATGTGTCGGCTGATGGAAGAACTGATACAAGCGGCAGCTCTGGCCCTGATATGGATAAACTTGGGATAGCAATTGCAAAGGCAGTTCAACAAGAATTACAATCACAAAAGCGGTCGGGTGGAATACTTAGTCCGTATGGAGCAGCATAATGGCAATAGGATTTGATATTGGGGGAGCAGAGAATATTGTTCCCGATAAGCAACTAACAAAAAGCACCTCCCCGAAAGTTAAGCTTGCTTCTTTTGGGGACGGCTACGAACAAAGACTGCGGGACGGCATTAATTCCTTGTCGGAGTCTTACTCTCTTTCTTTCGAAACTAGAACAAAGGAAGAAATAGACGATATTATACAGTTTTTTGACTTAAAAGGTGGAGTAGTTCCTTTTTTGTTTACTATACCGGACTCTAATTCCGGAGGCGAAAAAACAGTAAAAGTAGTCTGTCCAGACTATTCACAAACTTATAGCTATGATGAATATTATAGCTGCAGTGCAACTTTCAGAAGAGTATATGAATAATGAGTGATATAATTGCAAGCGACGTACAAGGGCATTATATTGATAGTGCGCTTATTAGCCTTTTTGAAATAGAAGTACAAGGTACTTATGTATTTTTTCATTCAGGTCTTGACGAAACTTTAGGAGAGGTACAGTTCGTATCTCGTGATACAACGGCTATTAATACGTATCAAGCATTACCAATAGTTATAGACGGTATAGAAATTCAGGCAGATGGCGCACAAAGCCGCCCTTCTATAACAATGGCAAATGTCACTTCTGTATTTAGAGACGCCTTAGGCGGCTTAAGAAATGATGACCTAATTGGAAAAAACATAGTATGCCGCCAAACTTTTCGAAAATTCCTAGTAGGGGGCTCAGAAGAGAATACTATAGGAAGTGAGCCAAATGAGTTCCCTGTTAGAGAATACATTATTGATAGAATTGCTCAAGAAACAAAACTTTTAGTTAGATTTGAACTTGCGTCGCCTTTTGACCTAGAAGGTATTCAACTACCTCGTAGAGTAATCGTAGGTAAGTACTGTAGTTGGGCTTATCAAGGGTATTATTCAGAAACTAGTTATGGAGCCTGTACATGGAAGAGGGATGGAAAGGCAGAAATTGTAGGTGCGGATAATAATCTATATACTAATTATTTTTATTTTAATGAAGAGAATCAACCATTAATATCAGAAACATGGGCGAGTGCAAACATAGTCGCATGGTCTTCAGCTACAACATATACTCCTAGAAGTTATGTTGAGCACTCAGGAAGCTACTGGCTTAGCCTTGCAGAAGGCAATATAAATGAGGAGCCTTCTAGTTCTTCGGTTTATTGGAGACAGAGTTTCAGTTATACGCCATTTGCAGCAGGCACGTCTTACTCTAAAAATGATTATGTAATATACGGAGAAGCTGGCTTAGAGACAGTATGGAGATGTTTCGTTGCACATACAGGAACAGAAGATTACCCACCAGTAGCTAAGTCAAAGTACTGGACACGGGGCGATGTTTGTAGTAAAGCTTTAGCTGGCTGTAAAGCAAGATTTCAAGCAGTTCCTGCAGACGAAGCGTCCTCAAACTCTCCACCAAGCGGGTATACCAATACATCACACGCTATGCCTTTTGGAGCTTTTCCAGGGAGCGCAAGATTCAAGTGATAGAATTTTTAGAAGAGATAGAACAGCATTTTAGTAAGTGGTATCCAAAAGAGGGTTGTGGAGTACTTGGAGTTATAAAGGGACAGTTAAAGTGGTTTCCCTGCGATAATGTTGCTACAGGTACAGAGGACTTTATTATTGATTCAAAGCAATATATTGCAATCTCCCAAAAATGCGATATAGTGGGAATAGTTCATAGCCACCCAGACGCAAGCCCAGAACCAAGTCCCTTAGATAGAAACTATTGTAACACATTAGGAATTCCTTACTATATATTCAGTTATCCAGAAATGGAACTATTTAAGTTAGACCCCGTCAGAGAAACAAAAGCACTATACGGTCGAGAGTATAAATTCGGAGTCAATGACTGCTTAGAGGCAGGAATAGACTATTATGCCTCAAAAGGAATAGAACTACCAAAACGTGCATTATTCGAAGATGATTGGTGGGAAAAGGGATTAGATTATTTTACAGAAGATTACATAAAAACCTGGGGGTTTTATAAGGTAGAAGGAAACATGAAGCCTGGCGACTTATTAATTTTCAAAGTAATGGCAAATGTAGGAAATCATTGTGGTGTGTACTTGGGGGAGGATTTATTTTTCCACCATGCCGTAAATAGAATATCATGTAGAGAGAATCTTTACCCTTTCTGGGGTAAATACATATTTGGAGTATATCGTTATGCAACGTAAAGTTTACTTAGTTGGAGAGCTAGGCGAAAAGTTTGGCAGTAGTTTTACTGTACATGCCTCCAGCTATAGCGAGGTTTTTAAGTGCTTAGAGGCAAACCACCCTACCTTTAAAAAGTACTTATTAGACTCACAAGAAAAAGGGGTAGGATTTACTGTAGAGACTGCGGGCAAGTTTGTGCAAGAAGACAGAGAGCTACTCTTACCTCTTAACGCAGGAGATATTACGATAGCAGCACTCCCTGCGGGGTCAAAAAGTGGGGGTATGAAGATATTTGCGGCAGCCGCACTATTTTTTATACTTGGACCGATGGCTGCACAAGCTGCTGCTGCTTCAGGTGCAGCAACAACAGCCGCCTCTCTCACGGCAGCTGCGGGAGTAGGGGGCGCAAGTGTCACTGTAGGCACCTTCATGGGCCTAACTGCGGCACAAATAACCACAGCAGTAGGTACAATGTCATTAAATTTAGCATTAACCGGACTTCAACAATTAATGGCTCCAGACCCTTCAGTAGATGCAGCGTCTCCAACTAATTATTTATTTAATGGAGCCCAGCAAAATGTTGTAGATGGAGACCCTATTCCTTTATTATATGGTGAGTTAATAGTACCAGGACGGCCCATCTCACTAGAAATATCCCAAAATACTCATGGCAGTAACAATGTATTTACTGACTGGACTGGCAATGTTGTCACTGGCGGGGGTGCACCATCAGCTGACCCTAAGACCCCAGAGAAAAAAGAAAACTCAAAATAAGGAGAAATAATAAAAATGATATACAGTTCGCTTATAAAGAATTTTATACGCCCAAAGTCTGAAACAGGCTTTGAAGAGGGAGTAGGCTCTCAGGCCCAGAATATATCAATTACTGATATTATTTCAGAAGGCCCCATCTATGGGCTAGTAGATAGCACCGCCTCTGTATATCTTGGAGGAGCAAGAGCAGAGAGTACAACAATTGCCGCACAATCTGTGTCGCGCGGTACTCTACGAATTACTCTTACACAAGGCTCACCAGTAGCTTCAATTTCAAATGGTACAATACATAGAGGCCAGCAGGCGGCTGACCTGGATAATCCACCTGAGAGATACTTAATTCTTAGAAAT
>Ga0208643_1001868_pt1 | contig 11023 bp, 5 predicted proteins | sample VirMetDEL_Nov_12_FD_184516 | JGI IMG/M metagenome (GOLD analysis project Ga0208643, IMG submission 184516) | Aqueous microbial communities from the Delaware River and Bay under freshwater to marine salinity gradient to study organic matter... | ecosystem: Environmental > Aquatic > Marine >... | reverse complement strand
GCTTATTCTGAATAAAGAGCAGAGAGGTAATCTAACTCCGGATGAGTTCAACAAAGTTGCTACGCAAGTACAGTTGGAAATATTTGAGAGCTATTTTGATACGCTTAACATGCAACTACGCCGACCAGATAATGATACAGAATATGCGGATCGTATTAAGAGCATCGATCATAACATATCTATATTTAAAACATACGGTAACGCAACTTATGTACCAGCAGGTGGATATTTTACCTTACCAACAACCTCAGGAGCAGGGGTAGCTACACAAACGCTCATAGGAGATGGCACTACTATATCATTTCCTTTTACATCAATATCTTCTTCGCAATTACAATCAAGCGTGATTGCAGTAACAATAAATGGTGCATCAACGACTGCTTTCACCATAAGCGGAGCTAATATAATATTTGATGCAATACCCGCTTTAAATGATGCAATAGTCGTTACGGCGACTCCAGAGGACTTTTATAAGCTGGGTACAGTTATATATAAAGATTCTAACGAAGCTCAGCTGTCGCAGCGAAATGAGCTTTTATACATAAACAATAACCCATTAGTGGCTCCAACTGAATCATATCCTATATATTTATTTGAGGACCACAAATTATACTTATATCCTAGCACTATAACATCAGATATAAGTGTTAGTTATTTAAGAAAACCGGTAGATGTTGTATGGAATTTTACAATTCCAACTGGACAAAATTACTACCAATATAATCCTACAAACTCAGTTAATTTTGAATTAGCAAAAACAGAACAGGCTAATATTATTTTAAAAATATTACTTTATTCCGGTGTTGTAATTCGAGACCCTTCTATAGTTAATGTAGCAGCACAACAAGTGCAACAAGAAAATCAACGCTCAATAATGTAAGATATGCCTATACCTAATGGCGGTTTGATAACCGAAACTAACGAACAATATTATGCTGGAGCACAACAATTCCTACTGGGAGCTGTTTCCAAGGTAACAACTACATTTAATACTAATTTAGTTTTTGGATCTTACGACCCTACTAATACTGATTATGCATTAAACAACTTTAAAGTTTATGTAAGCGCTACAGGTCTTGCAGGAAGCTTCACTGAATTTATAGATCCTTATACTGTAACAGGTAATACTATAGAATTTACAGGAGGTTCTGCGCCAGGCGCTGGTAAGTACATTGCTGTTCAGTTAAAAATGTTAAACGGTGGTAGCTTTGGAACAGAAGATGCGTTCGGTGATACGGTACAGGAAAATTACGGTAGTTATAGATATACATCATTGAATGATGTGATCAATGGGTTTATGGCTATATATGTAGGTGAACACAAATTAATTAGTGATGTTAAAAGAACCGATGTTATATTCCACGCTAAAAGAGGATTACAAGAGTTCAGTTACGACACATTAAGAAGTATAAAATCTCAGGAGCTTACAATACCGCCTAGCTTAAGCGTTATAATACCACAGGATTACGTAAATTACACGGCTATATCTTATATAGACCAATTAGGTGTAAAACACCCTATATACCCTGCAAATAATCTGCATACTAGCCCTTATGAAGTGCCGTTGCAGGATGCTGAAGGCCAACCAACTCAAGATAACTTTGGAGATAATATAGAAGGAACATCTATAACAAACCAAAGATGGGCAGAAGCAAATGATAGATTACTAAACGGTAATATAACTATATATGACTATTGGGCTTATGATAGTTACTTGACTGGAGATCCATTTTGGGGGCAAAGATATGGCAATGAGCCAGAATATGCACAAAGAAATGGTTGGTTTAATATGAATGAAAGAGATGGTACAATAGCTTTCTCTTCTAATTTAAAAGATCAATTAATAGTACTTGAATATATATCTGATGGATTAGCGTATGATTTAGATTCTAGAATACCTAAGATGGCCGAGGATGCGCTGTATGCTCACATACTGTATTCTATACTAGCGAGCAGAATAAACCAGCCAGAATACGTTATACAGCGTTTGAAAAAAGACAGAGCAGCTAAATTGAGAAATGCTAAGATAAGATTATCTAATATTAAACTGAACGAAATAGTTCAGGTAATGAGAGGTAAATCTAAATGGATTAAATCATAATTGAATGGCACAAGAAATTAAAAACACATTTCTAAAGTCTAAGATGAATAAAGATCTTGACGATAGAATATTGCCTAACGGCGAATATAGAGATGCTCGGAATATATCAGTTGGTAGATCCGAAGATAATAATGTTGGTGCCTTAGAAAACATAATTGGTAATAATTTAGTTACCGGTACGGATATAGGTTCTGGCTTAACTGTCATAGGGATTTTAAACGACAATTCTAATGATAAGCTGTTTTTATTTTTAACGGACTACGTGGATCCTGATGCTAAAAATCCCACTAATGCACCTTCTACTTCAAAACATTATATATATTCTTACGATAATGTTTCAGGAAATTACACTCTTTTAGTGCAGGGCGAATTTCTAAACTTTTCAAAAACAAATCCGATAATAGGTATAAACTTAATAGAAAACTTATTGTTTTGGACTGATAATAGAAATCAACCTAGAAAAATCAATGTTAATCTAGCTGTTGCATTTGAAGCGGGATCCGTTGCTGCAGGGGAAGATTATTACAGAAGTGAGCATCAGATATCTGTAGCTAAATACAACCCGTACCAAGCTATATCGCTTTATAATAGAGCCGATTTACAGGTTTTAACAGGGGCAACAACTACTATATTTGAAGTTTCTGGCAATAGAGAACAAGAATTACAATCATTTGTAGGTGCCACAGTTGTATGTGCGGAAGCAACTGCTCCTACTGTTGGAACTGATTACGTTAAGGTTGTTTCGGTACTAGCTATTAGTACAACTGGTCCTACTAGAATAACAGTATCGCCCGCTTTAAATTCTGCACCAACAGTAAATCAATATGTTTCGCTCATAAAATCCACCATGAGCAACAAAAACTCCGATAATACGTGGCCAGGTGATCCAGATTACCTAGAAGATAAGTTTGTAAGGTTTAGCTATAGATTTAAGTTTGATGACAACGAGTATTCTTTAATGGCTCCGTTCACTCAAATAGCGTATATACCAAAACAAAATGGATATTTCATAGATGGAGATGAAGATGCAGCTTACCAATCTACTATAGTAGGGTTTATGGAAAACCTAGTTCAAAACATCGGGCTGGTTATACCTTTACCTTGCTCTGCTAATGATTTAGTATCCGACTATAAAATTAGTGAGTTAGAAATATTATTTAGAGAAAGCGATAGCATCGCTGTAAAAGTGTTAGATAGTGTTGCTGCGGGAGACATATCTGGTGAGGTAGGAGTTAATAACTATTACACATACGAGTATCAATCAAGAAAGCCATATAGAACATTACCAGAAGCTCAAACAGTACGAGTATACGATAAGGTACCAGTAAGAGCATTAGCTCAAGAATCTTCCGGTAGTAGAATTATATATGGTAACTTTATAGACCAACAAACACCTCCCGATTCAATAAACTACAATTGTAGAATAGCTCATAAATCTAGTACGGGTGTTTATAATAACTTTGTAGAATATCCAAATAGCTCTGTTAAAAGAAACAGAAATTATCAAGTAGGATTTGTATTGGCTGATAAGTTTGGAAGACAGTCATCTGTTATATTATCATCTGTAGATGCTGGATTAGAAAATAGCGGGCAATTCTATGCAGGATCCACTATATACAGCCCCTACGACTTAAATTCAGGGGACACGGACGTTATAACTTGGTTTGGAGATGCAATTCAAGTACTAATAAATGAACCTATAACATCGGAAATAGATTCAGCAGCAGGAACACCTGGTTTATATGCCATAAAGCAACAAGAAGCTTCTTCAGGAGAAGGCTTTGCGGTTGCAGCTGGATTCGTAGGTACACCTCCGTCTATATCTGGTAATGTTTATACATTTACATTAGACAGCACTGCATTCCCAAACAATACTAATATACCAATAGCTAATGCTAATAACTATCTAAGAGGCGCTTATACGGACTTTGTTGAAGTAACAAATGTTGTTAATACTTCAGGTACTATATACGAAGTAACAACCGACGGACCGGTAAGCGATGTTTATTTAAGAACAGACAATTTACCCTCAGGTGATCCTGATTTAAAATTTGCGTATACTATTAACGACTTAGGTTGGTACAGCTACAAAATTGTTGTTAAACAAACTGAGCAAGATTACTACAACGTTTACCTGCCTGGTATTTTAAATGGATATCCTGGGCAAAACAGAGATGGTGTTGACAATGGTCCTTTCCCTGATGATGAGATTAATCTAACAGCACATACGGTTTTATTCAACGATAATATAAGTAAGATACCCAGGGATTTAGCTGAGGTTGGCCCAGATCAAAAGCAGTTTAGAAGCTCTGTTACATTATATGGAAGAGTGTCTAATTTAATGTACAATACCTTGGGTACTGATCCGGCAAACCCAGGTAATGCACAATATTATCCAAGATTAAGTTCAACAGGTAAAAACGCAATTGATCACACAGCCACAACTATTGCCAATGCGTTTGATTTAGACATGTCTTATAAAGAGCTATCAGCGGACTCAGGATCTCATATTGGTGGCCGTGATGGCAACCTAGTGTTCTATCAAATAGATAGCAATCCTTTAATAGCCAGAATATCTACAACTGAAAAGTCCATTGGGTGGGCGGCCGAGCAGGATCCTAATCCATCTTCGGGGACAAGCAAAATATGGAATATGCAACCGTACCTTGCAGTATATGAAACTGCCCCGTTTGAATCAAATCTTGATTTATACTGGGAATCCACATCTGAGGGATTAATAGTTGATTTAAATGCAGATATAGCTTCAAGTAACACAGGAGCTGTTGCATTTACCGCAATTGGATGGGATTTTACAGAAGCAACGACAAATGGTACAGCTGTTACAGCGTTTTTCCAGCCGCTAGATAATCAAGGCGCAACATACGTTGCTGACCCTACAGCGGAACTTATATCTGCTACTAATGGCGTTGGAGAAAACGTCGGATTTTTTGAATTAGTTGCAGGAGCAACAGGTGGTCCAAATCAAGGTAAATTTCAATTAAAGTATACCGGAGAAGGAATAGTATACACTCAGTCAAGTGCTTTCGTGGATATTTATACTTTTGTTATAAAAGTTACTACAGCAACAGGCGATATAAGCAATATTCAAATAGGAGGCGAAATAGGTGGCATTGGTGCTTTAAAAAACTTACAGCCTAGTTTTAATACTATATCTGATAAAATTAAAAAAGTAGATACTAGAATATTAATACCAGCAAATGACTGGTCTACTGCTGCTAACGGAACTACGTTAACAGGTGACCCCCAAAAAGAACAATTATTATTTACGTTTACAGGAACAAATATACCTGATAATTGGACTATGGACCCCAATAACGGTGAATTAACTCAGGCTACACCAACAGAAGAAGGTATAACAGCTGAATTTACTGGAAATCCATTAGGTATTTACAACATTACAGTAAGATTATCCGATGCGAACGGTAATGGGACTCCTGTAGATGCGGCTAATGGGTATACTTCATTATATGCTGAACAAGATGTAGAGATAAGAATGGAACCAACAGCTGTTAATGCTGGAGCGCTTAGTACAACCTGTACAATTATGCCAGCTTCACCTCCTCCTACTGAAGTTATTGATCCAGCAACTGGCGTAGTAGGCCCTTTTAATAATGGGCAAAAAGTTAGTTGTGTTTACTATATATCCGCAACAGATTTGACGCAAAGCAATACAGACAACAGCGTGTTTTTTAATAATGGCATACCTAATCCCGACGTTAACGAAGGCATGAACACCGTTAATTATAGAATCGGCACAGATTGCCATAGAAAAGGAACAATATCTTTTTCTTTAAATACGTTTTCTCCTTGGAATGGTTCTACAAATAACATAAATTTATTTTATACCCCAAAAATTAATTTTTACTATAGAGCGTTAGGCGAAACCACTTGGAGACTTATACCAAGAAATCTTGAGCAAAACAGGGTTGGGGTAACATATGCTTTAACAAGTCCTGTTTTTGATGGACCAAGAGTAGCCCAAGATCTTGAAATTACCGATAATCCAAGAGTGGTTGTTGAAAAAAACAACTTGGTTTTAGATTATGGACCAGATGATGTTTGGTTACAAACAATTCGAGCATTTAATTATGAAGATTTTAATATAACAGGGTCTATTATAGGAGGTGCTGAGGGAATAGAATATGCGATACTTGTAGATACAATTCAGCAATTATCACCAAATACAAAAGCTAACGGAATAGTTAGGTTCTTTGCGATAGCTGATGATTTAGAATATCCCACATGTGTCCCATGGCAAGGCAAAAACGCTGTAACAGAAAATGGAGGTGCTGGTAATTTATTTCAGTATAGAAGATCTACTGAAACTAACGATTCATTAGCTTACAATGCAACCGGAGTAGGCACTATTTATGCTAGAAGCCCTTATGGTGATTACGTTAATGAATTTTATACGGGAGCAACTAATTTTACTCCATACATTCCGTCATTACCATATATAAATACTTCTTTAATAAGAACAATTGGTTCAACCTTAGATTCTTGGACTACTTTTAATGATCCACCACTGCCTGCATATCCACCTGCGGAGCCAGGATTAAATCCTGCAGTTGATGTAGCCGTACAATGGGTAGTTGGCTATAATACAACAAATGGTAAAAAGCTAATAAATACGTCTCAAAGTGGAGCAAGTGCAGTTCAAACTACTAATGATACAGGGTTTGATAGACAATTAGGCACGTTAAGAATACATAAAAATTAATATAAATGGCAACAGTTATAGAATTAAAATACTTTAATACTTTTTGGTTAAAAAAGATTAAAAGCGTTGTTGACGTAGTGCCATCAACTACAACATATACTTCTAATGTAGGAGCCACCTTTACTGTTGGGCTTGTTGCTGCATCAGAAATGAAAGTAGGACAAGAGGTAACTATAGTCGATGGAGCTAATACTTACTCCAGCTATGTAAAAGAACGAAATAGCAATACGGAGTTTGTTGGAGGCGAAGCACCTTCATTTACTATTACGGGAGGTGCAACTATTACTTTTGGCAAAATAATAAACTTTGATCAAGTGCCTTCGGCTTATGCTGGAGATAACGATAATGATTGGCTAATAGAAGAATCTAGAATTAGAGGAGGTTATAATAACACATCGGTAGACTATGGGGTTAAAGCTTATTTAGTAGAAGATGAACCGAATCAATCACATAGGTTTAGTTCACTTATACATTCAGGTATATTTAATTCCAGAACAGGTGTTAACCAAACTAATCAGTTTTCTGTTGGTGAGGATATAACTAGAACAATAGACCCATCTAATGGATCGGTACAAAAGTTATACGCGGAAGACACTAACTTAATAATATTTCAGGAAAGCAAAGTAAGTAAATCTTTGATAGACAAAGATGCAATATATTCAGCTGAAGGAAATGCCACAGTTACAACAAGACCATTAGTTATAGGGCAAAACGTTGCTTATGCAGGTGAATACGGAATAAGTACAGATCCTAGATCTTTCGCTGTAAATGGTTATAGAAAATACTTTACAGATAGAGACCAAAACGTTGTTTGTAGATTATCAATGGACGGTATTACAGTAATCTCTGATTACGGTATGACCGATTATTTTAGAGACGCGTTGTCAACAGCTGGGCCAACAACTAATATAAATACAAATATAGTAGGTGGTTGGGATGCTCATAATAAGCAATATGTGTTATCAATACCTAAAGGTTTTGAAGCTGGAAAAGAAACTTTAGCATTTGATGAAAGATCAAAAGGCTGGACGAGTTTCTTTGATTATGATCCAATTCAAGTTATAAGTTTAAATAATGACTTTTTTACCACTAAAGAGGGCAAACTATACAAACACTATACATTGGCCAACAATTCAAGCTCAAGAGCTACATTTTATGGCACAACATATAATTCAACTGTAACATTCGTATTTAACGGAGCACCTTCTATGGTTAAAAACTTCCAAACAATAAATTACGAAGGAGATACCGGTTGGAGAATGCGAACTTTTACAACCAATACGGATAGTGCATTGTCAATATCTGAATCAGTTTTTGCTACAACGTTAGAAGAAATGCAAAACTCGTTGTTAATAAATAGATTTAAACTAAAAGAAGATAAATACTATGCTGATCTTGTAAACGATACAGCTTCTCAAAATGGTGAGGTTGTATTTGGAAGATCTTCTTCGGGAGTAAAAGGATTCTTTGGAGAAGTTAAAATGGGTATTAATAATACAAACGCAGGTAAAAAAGAATTATTTGCGGTAAGCACAGGGTTTGTGCAATCATCATAATTAAATTAAATGAATAAAGAACTATCAACCAATTTCATAGAAAGCTTAGAAGATTTGCAAGATGTTTTCATAGAAAACAATGACATAGAAGGTATATATGGAGACGGAAAATCTTTAGTTAATAACGAAGAGTTTCCTATAACAAATAACTTCACAGACGGTTTATATATGCGTCAAATGAAAATGAAAGCTGGTAGCTTTGTTATAAGTGCGATGCACCATACAAATCATTTTTGGTTTTTATTGTCAGGCAAAGTTATTGTGCAAGCAGATAACGAGACAGTAGAGCACATAGCTCCTTGTTGGTCTTACTCACTAAAAGGAACTAAAAGATTAATTAAATGCATTGAAGATTGCGTTTGGATAAATGTAATAGCTAATCCAAGCAATACTAAAGATATGAAAGAAATAGAGAATAATTTTTTTTCAGCAACACTGGAAGAATATAATAAAAAAGAAAAATTATGTCAGGAATAATAGCGGCAGCAGCAATAGGAGCTGCAGGAAGTATATTCGGCGGAATAATAGGTGGTAGTAACGCTAAAAAACAAGCTAGAAGAGCGGCTCGCGAAAGAGAACGAATAGGTAGACAAATGGCTGCTTTTGAAGCAGGCCGTCAAGAAGTAATAAATCCTTTTTCCGATGTCACGTCCCTGTCTGGTTTAATTGATGAAATGAGAGGAGACTTATCTAATCCGTTTGCTAATTTAGGTGTTGCTACAGGCGCTGCGGAGATCCAGATGGAACAAACAGATATTGCCTTAGCAAATACACTAGATGTGCTACAAGCGACGGGAGCGAGCGCTGGAGGAGCTACTGCGTTGGCTCAGGCAGCTAAGCAGAGCAAAAAAGAAGTTGCTGCTAATATAGAAGCTCAAGAAGCACAAAATGAAAAGCTAAGAGCACAAGGAGAGCAAGCGTTGCAAGCTAAAGAAATACAGCTTACGCAAATGGAAATTAGTGAGGAAGCCAGAATACAAAATGCTGAAGCGGCAGGAAAGCAATTTATGTTTGGAGCTCAAGAAGCAAGGGATATGGCTACGTTAGACAGAATGCAAGCAGGTATTGATCAGGCTAATGTTAATCAAGCAAATGCTAATATGGCAAGAGCGCAAGCTACCGCTGGTATGATTAGCGGTGTTTCGTCTGCAGTGGGAGGACTAATGAGTTCAGGCGCATTCGCGGACGGAGGATCTTTAAATCCGGGGACAGGTACAACAGGAACAGACGTATATGGAGGCAGCGACGGGGTTTTTGATAGCAGCGGAACCGGGTATACTCCTAGCACTACATATAAATTTTAAGAAAATATAAAACATGAGCTATAGAAATCCAAAAATAATCGATGACAAGTCCGGACAAGTGCTTGGCCAAGCAATAGCGAAGGGCGCTCAAACCATAGCCCAGGGAATAATGGGCATGGAAAAGCAAAACCAATTAGCTAGGGAAAAGCGTGAAAAAGAAGCTAAAGAAGCTAAGCTAAGAGCAGATAGAGAAGCTGATCTAACAGTAAGGGCTATACAAGATAATGCTAAAAATGCAACGGCTCAATTCGAGCGCCAGCAAAAGTACATGAAAAATGTAGGTAAAAATTTTACCAACAAAATGGCTAAGATTGTTGATGAAGGCGGTAGATTAAGAATAGCTTATATAACCGACAAAAGTCCTGAAATGATCGCTAGAATTAAAGAGAATAGCGAAAAGCAAGCAAATCTTAATAAGTTTATGGTTAATGTTGGAGGTTTCATACCCGAAGCGGCTGAGCTTGCAGGCTTAACAGAATCACAATTAAAAGACCTAGCATATTACACCTCTATAAATGGCGATAACGGAGAATCTGCGCAGATTATTTTAAGAGGATTAATGGCTACAGAAGGATACGGATATGATATTGAGCAAGAAGATGGAGTAAATTACTTAGTTATAACTACTCCAGAGGGTGTTACAAAAACAGGTAGAACTAGATTTAGCGAGGCTGAACTGCAAGCCGCAGGAGATCTTTTTGATACCAGAGATCAAACTACATCTCAGTATCTAGACAAAACCCTTAAAGATAAAATAATAGTACAGACAGAGGGCGGGGGAGTAGAATTAGCAGCGGGATTATCTCAAGGTCCAGCTGTGTTAACAAATGAAATTAACGATAAAGGATATAAAATAATTCGCCAAGACGTTAATGCCAACAAAATGGACGCTTTATTAAATACAGAAATGCTACAAGCCAATTCTGTTATTACAACCGCAAAGTCTAAAACGCGAAGAAATCTTTACTTAAAGGATTTACTAATAGATCCTGATACATACGATGCTGCATCCCCCGAGGAACGCACTAGAATGGTGGGTGATCAAATTACAGAAAATATACTACAAAAATATGGTATAAAGCAAGTTTCTGTAAAAGCTGAAAACGATGCAACTATAAAAGAGTATTATCGTGAGAGCAGGGGACCCGCTGCACTATCCACAGATCGCAAATCTGATGATTTATATAATAGGTATTCTAGGGATCTTAATAAAGCAATGAAGGCAGGTAAAGATAAAGAAGCCGCTCTTGCCGATGTATTCAACATAGCAGGTAATAAAAGGATAAGAATTGGAGGCGGCTATTATACTCCAAAAAACATA
>Ga0208643_1001864_pt1 | contig 11036 bp, 13 predicted proteins | sample VirMetDEL_Nov_12_FD_184516 | JGI IMG/M metagenome (GOLD analysis project Ga0208643, IMG submission 184516) | Aqueous microbial communities from the Delaware River and Bay under freshwater to marine salinity gradient to study organic matter... | ecosystem: Environmental > Aquatic > Marine >... | reverse complement strand
TCAGCTAAATGTCAAAAATAGTGTGTATGTTCTAGAAACCTTAACTCAAGCAGGTCAACGTACCTTGGCCGGTGAGTTTTCGGCCATTGTTACCGGGCCTGTGCATAAAGGTATTATCAATCAGGCAGGCGTAGCTTTTAGTGGCCATACCGAGTTTTTTGCTGAGCAATCACTTACCAAAAAAGTGGTGATGATGTTAGCCACCGAAGGACTACGAGTGGTGTTAGCCACAACCCATATCCCCTTACATAAAGTCCCAGAGGCTATTAGTGTTGATAGTTTATGTCAGGTTATCCGTATTGTTAATGCAGACTTACAACATAAGTTTGGCATCAAACAGCCGCATATTTTTGTGTGTGGACTCAATCCTCACGCAGGGGAGGATGGTCATTTAGGCACTGAAGAAATCACCGTGATTAATCCTGCCTTAGACTTACTCAGGCAAGAAGGCATTCGTTTAACCGGTGCCCTACCCGCTGACACCATTTTTAACCCCAAATATCTAGCCCAAGCCGATGCTGTATTAGCCATGTATCATGATCAAGGCTTGCCTGTGCTTAAATATAAAGGATTTGGCGCCTCAGTTAATATAACATTGGGATTACCCTACATTCGTACTTCAGTCGACCACGGCACAGCTCTTGATTTTGCTGGTAGCAACAAGGCCGACTCAGGTAGCTTCGCTTACGCCATTAACAGTGCAATTTCGTTGGTAAATAAAAAATGAGTAAACAGCATTTAGGCCATACCGCGCGCAAGCGTTTTGGTCAAAACTTTCTACATGATATGTTTGTTATTGACCAAATTGTCAGTGCGATCAACCCGCAAAAAGGCGAACATATGGTAGAGATAGGTCCCGGATTAGGGGCTTTAACTGAGCCAGTATGTGAACAAATAGACGCTTTGACGGTAGTAGAATTGGATAGAGATTTAGCTGCCCGCTTACGTACTCACCCTTTTATGGCCAGCAAACTCACCATCATAGAAGCTGACGCCTTAAAGTTTGATTTTTCCAGCTTATTTAAGGCTGAGCATCCCCTAAGAATTTTTGGCAACTTGCCTTACAATATTTCCACACCTTTGATGTTTCATTTGTTTTCTTTTGCCACTCAAGTTAAAGACATGCATTTTATGCTACAAAAAGAAGTGGTCAATCGTTTGGCGGCAGTACCCGGTAATAAAAACTACGGGCGTTTATCTGTTATGGCACAATATCATTGCCAGATTATGCCAGTGTTGCATGTGCCACCAGAGGCTTTTAATCCACCGCCTAAGGTTGATTCTGCGGTGGTACGTTTAATACCCCATGCTGTCAGGCCAGTCACAGTGCTTAGCGAAGAAAGTTTGCACAAGGTATGCGCCCAAGCTTTTAATCAAAGACGTAAGACCATTCGTAACAGCCTTAAAGAAAGTTTAACTGAGCAACAAATCATCGCGCTTGATATCAATCCTGATTTACGTGCCGAGAATTTAAGTTTGCAGCAATTTGGCCAATTAGCCGATGCAGCCACTCAAGTGGAACAAAATTAATGGCTGATTATGCTCATGCTGTCGTAGTAGACGTTAAAACCAAATACTTGGCCGACCAAAGTCCCGATGACAGTAAATTTGCCTTCGCTTATCACATCACAATCAGCAATAAAGGGGTACAACAAGTGCAACTTCTTAATCGCTATTGGCTGATTACCGATGGCCATGGCAAAAAGACTGAAGTCCATGGTCCTGGGGTAATAGGTCAACAACCTTTCCTAGCGGCCGGTGCAAGCTTTGAATACACCAGTGGTGTGATCCTAGAAACGCCACTTGGCAGCATGCAAGGTTATTATGAAATGCGCGCAGAAGATGGCTCTGTTTTTGAAGCCCCAATAAAGGTATTTAGTTTAGTTGTACCTAAGTTAGTGAATTAATCGGGTGGCAGACTATGTGGTCGGTGATATTCAAGGCTGTTTTAGTGGCTTAAAAAAGCTGTTAAACAGTGTATCTTTTGACCCAACTAAAGACAAATTAATTGCCGTTGGTGACTTAATCGGGCGAGGTCCACAGGCCCTTGAAACCATTCAATATTTGCACTCACTCGGCAAGCAGTTCGACACTGTTTTAGGTAATCATGATTTACATTTATTGGCTATTTACAGTGGGATCCGTCAGGCCAAGCCAAAAGATAAATTAGATGCCCTGTTAGCCGACAAGAACATTGCAACTTACATTGATTGGCTACGCGGCAAACCCTTAGCCTTAGCTATTGACGAAAATACCATAGTCAGCCATGCCGGCCTTTATCCACAATGGTCTTTACCACAAGCGTTAAGCTTAAGTGATGAATGCAGTGCCATGTTGCAAGGCCCTAAATGGCAAATCCATTTAGGAAAAATGTATGGCAATAAACCAGACACCTGGCAAGCAGAACTCATTGGCGAGGAAAGGTGGCGTTTTATCATCAATGCTTTTACCCGTATGCGATATTTATATGATGCTCAAAAATTAGAATTTAAATGCAAAGATGCGCCAGCCAATACCGCAAAAAATCTACTGCCTTGGTTTGCCATTCCTAACAAAAATCTTAACGTTAAGAGCAGAGTTGTGTTTGGACATTGGGCTACTTTAGCGGGCCAAACTAACGATAAGCGCTTTCTTGGTTTGGATACAGGCTACATTTGGCGTCAACAACTTACGATGTGGCAAGTACAAAATGGCAAAAAATATTCGGTAAGCTTTCAAGAATAATCGTTCGTGGTCGATAGTTTAAGGATTGCGAGATAGTGTAAATCACAGTACTTTATAGTCGCAGGTTTTTAAATCTTTTTAAGTATCAGTTTGCTGATATAATCTAGGGTTTACAGCTTCAGTCATGGGTGGGACGGAAACTACCGCGGTTAAAGGTTAAAAATAAGGGCCAATAAATGAAAATAACAGTAGCCACGCGCGTTGTAGGCGGTTTCGCTTTAATAACTATTCTGCTTTTTTTACTCGGCATTGTCGCCGTAACAAACTTAAAATCCATAGAACACGCTACCGAGCAGGTTAATACCCTTACCATTCCAACCATAGCAGGCAGCAGTCAGCTTAAAGTTTCATTTTTGAATATGGGTCGATTAACCACCGAAGCTTTTTATGAACTCGATTTAAAAGAACTAAAAAACAAAAAAACTTCCTTTGAAAAAAGCAAAGAAAATTTCGACAATGAAATTCGCTCGCTTACCTCCATTGTTAGTAAAGATCCCGCACTTAAAAAATCACTGGTCGAGGTTGAAACTATCTATAACAATTATATTACCAATGTAACCTCTATTTTTGATAATCAACAAGCCCGTCTTGACCACGCTAATAAAGTTATGGAACTACTTGGAACTATCGAGGACAACTCAGACGACACGTCCACCTATATACTCGATTTTGCTGATTTGGACATAGTATCCAATAATGGTCAGTTGAAAAAAGCGTCGGAAATCAGTAATACCTTAGAAACCAGCTTATTATCTTTACTTACTGTGGGCGCTGAATATGTCAAAACGACCACCCTTGTACGAGCTGATACCTTAGGTAATGAAGTTGAATTAGTGGTAAGCCAAATTAAAGAAAAGGTCGCGCAAATACAAGCTGCGGCAGGCGGAAAAGACACCAGTGGAACTTTAAATGAAATATACAGCTTAATGGATTCTGTGGTCGAAGCCGTATCATCAAATAACGGTTTATTGCAAACGCAGGTCAAACGTTTGAGAGCTAAAAATCAAGCAACAGAATCCTATGTCGCTTCTGAAGAGAATATTAGTCAGGCCGTTAAAGAACTTGATGATTTGTTAAAGCTTTCTGATATAAAAACCACTGAATCTAAACAACAGGTGGCAGGCTCAGTTAGCTCAGGTATTACTAATACCGTCTTAATAGGTTTAGCCTCTGTCCTTATCGCTGCAGGTATTGCCTATTTCACTGTGATTGCCATTATCAGACCACTACATAAAGTGAATGAAATGCTGAAAATAGTCTCTTCAGGTGATTTGACACGTAAACTCGATGACTCCAAAGATGATGAATTTGGCGAACTAGCGAAAAACTGTAACAACCTAATCAATAGCTTAAAAGCGCTTATCTCTGGTATTAGTTCACGGGCGGCACAATTAGCCGCAGCGGCAGAACAAACATCAACGGTAACAGCGCAAACCACTAAATCTATTCAAGAGCAAAAACATCAAGTGGCTCAGGTTGCAGCGGCTACCACTGAAATGCACAGTACTTCACAAGTGGTTACCCAAAGTGCTGAACATACTCTTAGTCAAATCCGTCATGCCGACAATGAAGCTGAAAAAGTTAAAATTATCTCTGAAGAGAATAAGAAAACCATTTTGGTCTTGGCCAAAGATGTGCAACAAGCAGCAGATGTTATTAATAAACTACATCAAGACAGTGCCAGCATAGGTGGTATCTTGGATGTTATCCGTGGTGTAGCTGACCAAACCAACTTATTAGCCCTTAATGCTGCCATAGAGGCTGCTCGTGCAGGTGAACAGGGTCGAGGCTTTGCGGTAGTTGCCGATGAAGTTAGAACTCTTGCTAGCCGCACACAGAAGTCGACACAAGAAATCAATTCGATGATTGAAGTGCTGCAAGCTGGTGCCGAAAAAGCCGTAGCGGTTATGAACCAAGGTAAAGAACAAACCAATCTTTGTGTGGCACAAACCGAAAAAGCCACAGCCGCACTGCAGCTCATCACCGATGCAGTGCATAAAGCTTACGATGTAAGTAGTCAGATTTCTCAGTCGGCTAAAGAGCAAAATGTGGTTTCTCAGGAAATCAGTGAGAAGCTAGAAAACATAGTGGGTATTGCAGAGCAAACCACTATAGGTGCTCACCAAACCTCAGAGTCGAGCATGGAAGTGGCAAGGTTGGCAGAAGAGCTACAACAGTCGGTACAGCAATTCAGAGTGTAAATATTACGCATACTAAAAAACCGCCGTTTTGAAGTGACCCCTTAAAGTTGGACACTTTATCAAGCGGCTACCAAGGCCTGATTTCGATACTCTATCGGACTCAGGCCTTTTAGTTTTAACTTGATGCGTTTGTGGTTGTAATACTCAATATACTCTTTAATGCTTTGGATCAGTTCATTCGCATCATTAAATGTTTCGCCATGATACATTTCCGTTTTTAATATTCCAAAAAAGTTTTCTGCAACTGCGTTGTCTAAACAATTGCCTTTTCGAGACATGCTTTGTTTTAAGCTCTTATTCTTAAGTAATTGCTGGAACCCTTTATGTTGGTATTGCCATCCCTGATCAGAATGAAAGATTGGCTTTTCATGCCACTTGAGCTTATCAAGTGCACTTTTGAGCATGTCGGTTACCAAAGGTAATTTAACGGACTTACGCACTTCATAACTAACCACTTCTTGGTTGTATAAATCGATTACTGGAGACAAATAGACTTTCTGCTCACCCACTTTAAATTCAGTCACGTCAGTTACCCATTTTTGATTAGGGCTATTAGCTTTAAAATCTCGCTGCAATAAGTCAGGTACAACTGTTCCTACTTCCCCTTTATAGGATTTATAACGCTTGGGGCGAACTGTGGATTTTAATCCAAGTTCCAGCATTAACCTTTGCACTTTTTTATGATTAATCACCTGTCCTGAGGTGCGAAGTACACTCGTTATACGCCGATAGCCATAGCGACCTTTGTGTTGGTGATATATATGTCGAATTTGAGTCTTGATATCACTGTCAGAGCAGGGAATTAATAGCGCATGTCGTTGGTAGTAATAGACACTCTTTGATAGACCTGTTGCTTTTAATAAGTACTGTAACTTGTGTTTTGCCTTAAGCTCATTGACCACTATGGTCTTTTCTTGGCTTTCTTTTCTCGCGCTTGAGCTAAGGCTTCTAACTTTTTTAAAACATCATTCTCCGCTCGAAGATACTCTAGTTCATCTCTCAACTCTTGCTCCGTCATTTGTTCAGAAGGTTTTGGTTGAGGCATTGGCTGTTTCATTAGGGCGCGACCTTTTTTACGGGGAATTAAACTAATTGAACCACCGTCATCATAAGATTTTTGCCACTGAAATAAAATGCCTGGGGATGACAAGTCGAAATAGGCGCTTGTATAACCTAATGTCCATCCATTGGCTCGCATTGTTTCTAATGCATTAATTTTAAAGGTTTGGGTGTACGGCAGCCCTTTATGAAGAAAACTATTAAAACCATGAATTTGATAAACGCTTGACCAATATCGAATTTGGCGAGCAGGTACATTAAAAAGATAACTTAATGACGTTGAGCTATTTTCTTGTGATAGTTTTGCTAATTGTAACTTAAACTCTTTTTTATGTTTGGACATAAAAAGACCCCCAGTAATTGGATAGTCCAACTATTGGGGGTCACTTCACTTTTTGGCGGTTTTTTTATGTTTGTTAAAGTATTTAATCTTACCTATTAGACTCAATCCAATCTTGGATCAAACGAGCAATACGTTGATGATCATGCTCTGCATAGGTCAATAATAAATTGGCCATGGGCTTTTTGACTTTTAGTTTCACCTGTTGGCGTGCAAACAATTTGCTTAAAGGTGATTGATAAACGCCAGCGTTGCCCTTTATGGCCATAATCTTAATTATTCAAATAATGCTTTATGTAATACTTTAACCACGTCAGTACTGTCGTTATTACCAACTAAAAACGACATATTGTGGGGATTGGCACCATAACAAATCATGCGTAAATTGTAGTCACCAATAGCACTAAAGATCTTACTGGATACACCCGCAGAACTATGCATATTATTACCCACTACCGTCACCAGATCGAAGTTATCTTCCAGCAATACATCACAGAACTGGCTAAGCTCCTCAATAGTCGCTTTATTCAAGCGTTGTAATACGGAATTAGCCGGATTATCGAGGGTAAAAGATACCGATATTTCTGAGGTAGTAACTAAATCTACACTCAGTTTGTGCTGTGCAATTATGGTAAATACTTTTTGTAAAAAACCTTGAGCAAACATCATCTTAGGTGTTTTTACCGTAACCATGACTTGGTCTTTACGACGAGTAATCGCACGATACGAGGGTTCTGATTTACAATCACGTACTATCCAGGTTCCGCCTTTCTCCGGCTCTTTACTTGAACCAACAAAAACTTTGATATTTTGACGTAAGGCTGGTTCCATGGTGGCAGGATGTAATACTTTAGCGCCAAAGGTTGCCATTTCGGCCGCCTCTTCAAAGCTCAATTCAGGTAAAGGTTTAGCTGCACTAGTAATACGTGGATCAGTGGTATAAACCCCAATAACATCAGTCCAGATTTCACAGGTTGCGGCATCTAGTGCTTCAGCCAATAAGGCAGCTGTAAAGTCAGAACCACCACGGCCTAAGGTCGTGGTATTACCCTGCTCATCAGAGCCGATAAAACCTTGAGTCACTAACACAGTAGTCGCCAGCTCAGGCAACATTAAGGCCTGTGCGGCTTGTTTAATTTCACTTAGCTGAGGAGCAGCTTGACCAAACTCATTATCAGTACGCAGTACTTTGCGCACATCGAAATTACTGGCGCTAACGCCATTTTGTTTTAATACCGCAGTGAATAGCAAAGAAGACAAACGCTCACCATGTGACAACAAAGCGTCTTTAAGATCTGGACGATGTAACATCTCTTCATGCAAAGCCAATTCTTTTAAAGAGTCCATCAATTCAGTGAGCTTATCACTAACATCTTGTGGCTCTGCTAAGGCATTTAAAATAGCAAACTGGATGTCGCTAATTTGGCTGATTTTTGCCAATATCTGCTCTGTGGTCATCGCTGTGTGAGCAATATCAACCAATAAATTAGTTACCCCAGCAGACGCACTAACCACCACGACTTTAGTCTTTGAATTGTCTTTCACTATGTTTGCACAATTCTGCATTGCGGCAAAATTTGCCACGCTAGTACCGCCAAACTTGGCTACATTCAACACGGTTCAATCCTCACTTAAGTTAAACTCATTGCTCCAAAAATAGCCGATAAAAATAGCAGTTTTGTTTCAATAGAGAAAATAAAAGTTAAGCTCTCAGGCTTTTTTTTCGCATAGCTTATGCCAAATTTAATTAATTTTGCCAAGGCAAGCTAAGTAAATCCAATCGCAGGAGCTTTCTATGCTGTTAGCGAAGGTTTGCAGGCAACAACTCATGGTTTTATGGTAACAGTGTCTCCTACCGCGATACCGTTACGTTTAAACCAACCTTGATTCATTTCCCACGCATATGACACCTTCTCAGAAGAAGCAGTGATGTTTTCGTCATGGGGTTGCATCGCACTAATATCGGTAATCACGCCATCTTTACGTATAAAGGCGACATCCAGTGGGATATTGGTATTTCTCATCCACATACTACCCTGCTGACTTTGATTGTAGATAAACAACATGCCACATTCGTCACATAAACTATGGCGATGCATTAGACCCTGACTGCGTAACTGAAAGGTATCAGCCAGTTCAAGCTGTACTACTTTATTTTTCACTGCAACACTAATTTGACCAAAGTTTGTTTCTGCTGCTTTGGCTGCAAGGGCAAAACTCGACCATAACAACAATAATGTAAGAACTATTTTCATAGAAAATACTGAATCTCAATAAATAAAAATGAACAATATCTGACTTATAATTTTTTACAAGAACAGCCCATTTGTTTGTCACTGGTTTCCCATTCTTGATATTCCCCCTGCACACATTGCTGTTGCAGGGTAAAACACGCTGCAGGGCTATAAGCAACTTGCGTATCAGCGGCGTTGCCAATGGCACTACCCATTAACTGTCTACCATTTTGAGTGGTACAGCCACTAACTAACAGCATAACCGTGCCCAAGGCTATATAATTCATTTTATTTTGCATAAATCACTCCTGTAATTGACTGAGGGTAGACAAACATAGGAAGTAAATAGTTTCAAAAGGATCAGCATTGCCATATTAAAAAGGGCAGCTAGATAGCTGCCCTTAGGTAATTTATATACACGACTCAATTGATTTACTGACTTATTTAACCACCGTTAGTGTCGGGCGACCTTTTTTAGCAGGCGTTTTGGCTTCTTCTTCAAGCAATAAAGGCTCGTCCGAATCAATATCATCTTCAGCAGTGAAAACTGTACCAGCACCATTTTCTTTAGCATAAATGGCAAGCACGGCTTTACAAGGTACTAATAGACTACGAGCTACTCCACCAAAACGTGCATCAAAAGTGACTTCATGATTCCCCAACACCATTTTGCCCGTTGAAGAGGGAGAAACATTTAATACTATTTGCCCATCTTGCACATGTTCCTGCGGCACTTGAGTGCCTGGATAATTTGCATTCACGACTAAATACGGAGTGAGATCGTTATCTACAATCCACTCATAAAAGGCACGTAATAAATAAGGTTGGTTGGGGCTCATTACATCAACATCCATTATAAAGGATTATGAATTTCGCGTTCTTGATCCGTTAATGACGCTTTAAATGAACTGCGTTCAAAAATACGCTTCATATAATTACGTACATCTTTGCTGCCATTACCTGTCAATTCAATTTTTAATGCAGGTAAACGCCATAATAGAGGAGCGATATAACAGTCGACCAAACTAAACTCTTCACTCATGAAATAAGGTGTTTCAGCAAATAATGGAGCAAGACTCAACAGCGCTTCACGTAACTCGTTACGCGCAGCTTCAACATCGCCTTTACCTTTGAGTATTTGTTCAGCTAGTGCATACCAATTGGTTTGAATTCTATGCATAGTCAAACGGCTTTGGCCACGAGATACAGGATAAACAGGCATCAATGGAGGATGAGGGAAACGCTCGTCCAAATATTCCATGATGATATGGGAGTTGTATAACACTAACTCTCTGTCTACTAAAGTCGGTACTGTACCGTAAGGATTTAGATCAATAAGATCTTCTGGCAAATTATTAGGATCGGTATAACAAATTTCAACACCCACACCTTTTTCAGCCAAAACGATTCTGGCCTGGTGACTGTAAATATCTATTGTGTCTGAAAACAACGTCATAATTGAACGTTTATTGGTGGCTACAGCCATTTAACTCTCTCCTAATATATCTTTATATACCCGTTTTACTCAGATATAACATTTTAACCTTACTAGCAGAGATAAAAACAGGCTCAACTTAGCAGGCAACATAGATAAAAACTGAAAAGAAAGGGGCTATTCGCCCCTTAACAAAAAAATTTTGCGGATTATACATTATCTTTTAATAAAAAGTCCGGCAAATTAGTGTACATCTCGCCAATATTCTTTCTTCAGCAAGTAAACCAATACCAACAGAAGTAATAAAAACAGCATTACGTAACGGCCAATATTTTCAGACTCTAAACGAGTTGGCTCACCGGCATACACCAGATAATTAACCAAATCCAAGACTGCACCGTCATACTCATCAGCTGTCATATAACCTGTTCCATCTGACTTTAAACCTACATAACGATCGACCATCTCACCATCAACCATTTGTTTTTCAGAGGTTTTTCTTGGTACACCTTGTAATTCTTGCAATACATGAGGCATACCAACTTCTGGAAATACTAAGTTATTTACGCCAAATGGACGACTTTCATCTGCGTAAAAACTACGTAGATAAGTATAAATCCAATCGGCACCACGCACACGGGCAACCAGTGTTAAGTCAGGCGGTGGAGCACCAAACCAACTGGCTGCAGATTCTGCTGGCATAGCATTTTTAATATGATCACCAGGTTTTTCACCGGTGAACTGCAGGTTTTCCTGACCAAGCGCAATCGGAATACCTAAATCATTAAAAGTACGTTGATAACGTTGGTATTGCATTTGGTGACAACCTAAACAGTAGTTCATGTAAAGTTTGGCACCATTTTGCAATGAGGATTTATCAGTTAAATCATAATCAGCTTTATCAAGGTGAACATTACCACCTGCAGCAAATACGCTCATTGGCATCAGCAAAGTTAACAGGACAATTAGTTTTTTCATTCTGTGATCCTCGCTGGTACTGGCTTACATTTTTCATTTTTGCTGTAGATGAATAACAATCCGAA
>Ga0208643_1001860_pt1 | contig 11040 bp, 19 predicted proteins | sample VirMetDEL_Nov_12_FD_184516 | JGI IMG/M metagenome (GOLD analysis project Ga0208643, IMG submission 184516) | Aqueous microbial communities from the Delaware River and Bay under freshwater to marine salinity gradient to study organic matter... | ecosystem: Environmental > Aquatic > Marine >... | reverse complement strand
ATTCTTTCTGCGTATGAGGATCGAGACGTAAGCGAAGCATATCTGCAAATGCTCCTAGTGTACCGCTCCACATCCATTCAGTCATCATGTTCTGAGGCAACACCATACGAGCTTGTTCAGGACATACACCAGAGTCTAGTGCATCTTGATACTCTGCTAGTGCATATGCTGTTGCAGTAATACGGCCATGCCAGCTAGGAGACCATCCAGACGATTCTTCTGAGCTACCCTGCTTCACATTATCTGCCTTGGCTCTCCATATCTCTGGCATATAGAACTCAGGCTCATCATCTACATAACGACGAGACACTTCATTCCAAGGCATAAACTTATGCTTAACAAGCTGTCGTGCTACAAAGATTGGAGCTTTAATACGGAAGGTCATAAAGCTATGATTGAATGGAGAGAAGTGCTTATGTTTAGCAAGGTAGTTAATTAGCTTAATATCCCCTTCCTTAAACTCCTCACTAATCTTATTAAAGCTCACCCTAGCTGCATTTACTACGCTAAGATCACTTCCCATACTATCTACTAGCGTTACTTCAATCGCTGCTGTTTTCATATTTCTTTCTAATATCCTCAAAGCTAATAGGTGTGTAGTCAATTTGTTCTACGGAAACACAAAAATATCTCTTGTCCTCCACCCCATCTTTCATTACGTTATAGGAATGAAGGTGTCCATGTATATTCCCTGAAGTCCATCGAGCTAAGGATTCGGTATGGATAGGGATGTGCGTTAAGATAAACTTATCTAATTTATGGCTACCTCTAATATCTTTAAAGTAAGGAGTATAGTCTCCTAGCTTAAAGATGTCGTGATTACCTTTAATAAGTACCTTAGTTCCATTGCAACGACCAACTGTTGATATATGCTTACGGCTCATAGCTAAGTCACCAAGAACATATACTTTATCTTCAGGGCCTACTCTCTTATTCCATCTCTCAATAATCTCTTCATCCATTTCTTCTACGGAAGAGAAAGGCCGCAGTTTCTCCCCATATTGGTTTAGGAAATTACATACGTTTGCATGACCAAAATGTAAATCTGCAATTAAGAAGGTTTCCATAGATCGTCTAAATCCTCTCGATTCTTCATATTGTTAGATAGGAACATCCAGCAACATCCTACATGGTCGATATGAGGAAGCCCACTTTCTGGATCAATATATTCCCCACGTAGAATAGCAAAAGTATGACGCATAAGAGCACCCAGAAGACGAGAATTACTGATTCCTCCTCTCCAATTATGCGCTGCATACTTCTTAGCACCGAATGTAAGAACTGCAGCAAGACCCTCAAGGGCCTGAGCATCCAACAATTCCATACGTACTTTATCATTGTCATACTTAGTACCCTGAGTTAGCTTTTCCATTAGATCGTCATAGCCTTTCTTAAGAGATTTGGAATCCACGCTGATTCATGCTCTCTACAAATGAAGCTTGTACGTTGATACGTTCTTTCTCAGGGATGGTGTTGAAGTAGCCTAGCACTAGCAATACACCTTTAGGGGATAGCTTTTGATCTCTCATATTATCAATAGCCATATTAGCTAACACTACACCTCGATTACGAGTACGCAATACTACGTCCTCAATATCGTTAAACAGGGCAAAACCTTTATAATTATCATTACTCATTTAGTAGTTTTTCTTTCTGTATTTTCTTGTTTAGTAATCCCCTTGTGGCAGGGCTTACACACTACTTCTAATTTATCTGCTTCGCAAAACATGCGAGAGATTACTCCATCCCATGAATCAAATCCTGTAATGGGAACTACTGGAATGATGTGATTTACTTCCACATCTTTAGCGGGAAAGTCTTGCTTACAACAACTACACGTATAATGCTTAGCGAGTCTTCCTGATTTTGGATTTGTCTTAACTCCGACACAAGCATTATTAAGTGTTTTATATTTAGGAGGCCATCGTTGTGAGGCACTACGTAGAGCTGATTTAACAAATGAATTATATCTAGCTTCTGTCCATTCTCCTCCGTTATGTGGCTTTATTGGCTTTGTCCCCATAATACTGGCGTACCATCCTCTCTTAGTTTTCTAGTCATATATAATAGGCGTCCCTGCTCTAGCATCTCCTTATATCCAGAGAGGCCATAGCAAGCTTTATAAGCCCCATAGACGGCCTTTAAAGCTTCAGCAGGTGTGTTACTATTAGCTAGGATATTAAAGGCTGCTACAGGCCCGCATTTAGGAAGACCGGGGATAGTGTCTACAGCATCTCCTGTAAGAAGCTGAGCGTAGAAGAACAACATCCCTACACCACTAACCTTCTTACGATCTTTACTGAGTTTGATATACCCTACATCATCAACAAGTTCCGGCCCGAATTGAGGTTGGTTTGCAAGTTCCCATCCATAATGCCATCCAGGAACTTGTCGTAAGTCTTTGTCCCTCGTACAGATGATCGTCTCAGTTGCTCGTGAGGTTTGCTCAATAGCCATGAGGTCGTCAGCCTCCAACCCTTCGGTGATCCTGTAATCATATTTTCCTTGTATGTATGCTTTAATATTGTAATAGTGTAAAGGCTTATGACTTGGCCTTTTCTTATACGGATGAAGCTTTGCTATGTCATTACGGAAGTTGGTCTTCCCTGTTAGATAGAGAATTGGAGAAGATGTAGCACCTACTACACCACAAATATTCCCAATCCTATTATCTAACAGCTCAGATACATAGTCGAAAGGAGGGTTGCTCTCCCCCTTCCAACCTGTCTCAGCAGCAAAGCCTATCTCATATAGAAGCACATCGGCATCTATGAGAGGCTGCATCAATAAGGAGTGTCTTCGTCTTCTTCAACAGGAGCAGGAGCACGAGACTTCTTAGGAGCTTTCTCTGCAACAGGAGCTGCAGCAGGAGCCTTGCCACTAATAGCCTTCTCTAGCGCACTACCATTGAACTGAAGATTGCCCTTAATCTTTGTCTGAATCCAATCAGGCAAGGAGTTAAACACCTCCATGTCTGGAGCATCCAAGTCAAACACCTTAGCTGGATTCTTCAAGGCTTCACACTTCTCTGCATCTTTAGGACGCATAGCAGCAATGTTAGCTACGTTAGTGTATGTCTTCTCTCCTACAAAGTTATTGACCAGAGTAACATTAATAGGAGTGTCCACGGTACGGCTGAAGTCGCCATCAAAGGCGCCAGAGGGATCAAGAGCATTATAACGCTGAGTGCTCTTAGCTTTGTCTGCAAACAAACCATAGAAAGGAAGTGTTTCAGAAATCCATCGTGGCTTATCGTCAATTTCATTACCATCCTCATCTACCATAAAGGCATCTACAAGTTCATAAGTGAGCATCACTTCTTGTGCAGGTGGTTTATCCTTACCTTGATAAGGACGTTGAGCTTGCAAGCCCAAATCAATCAATTGAACCAATCGAGCAGGATAGACACCCGGCTCAAGGATAGGTTGCTCAACACGATTACTGTTACTGTTTTGTACTTTTTTAGCGTTCAAGCCCATTTATTATTCCTTAGTAGTTACGAAGTATGTTTTAAAGCTGAGGACAGTGCTAGTAGCGAAGCCATAGTTCTCACCATTAGCTAAACTAATTTGAAAGAAAGTATCTGAGACATTGTAGAAGATGATGTTCTCAAAGATTTGATTCTCTAATTCACCATATGGATCAATGTATTCCAGATAGAGAGTTTGTGTTTGTGTCTCATCACCCATTATGCAAACTCCTGATAACGGCAAGCTTCAACATAAGACTGGACTAAGCGTTCTTGCTCACTTTCCAATTCATCAATCTCCTCACCAATCTGGTGGATACGATAACGCAATACGTTAATGTAATCGTTAGCTTCTGTTTTATTAGTGAATTTCATACCAGTTTTTTCCTATTTTTCCTTGGCCTATATGTGGACAAGGTATATTATAAAAGTCTCCAGCCCAAGCAATAGCTTGTTCAGAGATTTGTTTTACATGCTCAGCTATTTCTACACGGCACTCAATAGTAAATTCATCATGATACCAGCAGACAAATCCGTAATCAATACCATATACATAACCTGCACGTTCCATTTCTTTATTAGCTTTATTGTATGCAGCCGTCATCATAATAGCTTCATCAGACTGTAACAAATAAACTAATACTTGATGCTCACTAGGAACTTTGATTGGTCTGCCATCGAGTCCAGTAATAACACCATCGTAGTATTCCATACGATTGAATACAGCGTTATACCGTTTCTTAGCAGATGCTCTCCACTCTTTCATAAGACGATCTAATAAGTTTCCTAATGCTGGTAATCCCTGTAGAAACTGGGCTTTAAGACGTTTACCGTCTGCTGATGTACCTTTGACAATCTTACCAATCTTAGCGTCACCAGCACCAAATAGAAATCCATAGAAGAAAGTCTTTGCATCATCTCTACTATTCAATCCAGCAGCTCGCATATTAACTGAATGAATATCTGAACCATCTTCTTTCTTACCGTTCAATACGTTATCAGTATATACAGGGTCGTTCATTCTACCGCATAGCATCCTGATCTGACAAGCATCAGAGTCAGTACCTACAACTACAAAGCCTTCTTTGGATGTAAACATCTTACGCATCTGTTTACCGTAAAAGCTTTTAGCTTGTGGAATGTTAACTATGTTACGGTGAGTGGCTCGTCCTGTGACCGCAAGTGTATTGACAACACTCGGGATTCTCCCGTCGGCTCTAATGAGACTGTGCAAGCCTTCAATAATACTGCGTCGCTGCCTACACTGAACCCGCTTTGCAACAAGTTTACCAACTTTTCCATTGATGCCATCGAAAGGGTCATCCTTTGATAGTTTGGGGCTTGTTCGTTCTCCATCGTCATTTGTATTCCATTCTAAGGGTTCCCATCCAGATTCTAATAGATAGTTCTTAGTCTCTGCATTACTGTCTAGGCTAATACGTCTAAAATTAATGCGACTAAAAGGGCCACAAATGGGAGCATCGTCAGGGCAAAGACCAGTAGAAGCATACCACTTGAGACTGCTTTCGGAATAATTCCCGCTTTTGAGGAATGGTTTCTTGATGTAATTATATTCACCTTTTTTCTTAGTTTCTTCTACCTCAACCATAAACGGTAGATTGGGAATCAACACCCTATCAATCCGTTTAATCCAATTACCAAGCTGAGAGATATTTCTCAGCATCTTATCTTCATCTACTAGCCATCCGTATTGCTCTTGCTTCTGTAAGTTTTCAAATAGTCTGAATGAAAGAAGGAAAGCATTCCTCCATTTACCATGTGAAGCCTCATTGAGAAGCTCGTCATATACCAGAGAAAGAATCTCTACGTCCTCTGTACAACGGTGAAGCATTGCTTCCGAGAATACTTCCCAATCATTATGCTCTGGCTTTCCTCGTCCAACTCTATAGCCCCATGCCTGAATACCATGTGGACCAATTCCCTTATCAGGACAGTTAAAAGGAACTATACGTTTAGGGTTTAGAAGTCGAGACATGATTAGTGTATCTACCTTCTTACCTTTATATTCCCAGTTGTATAGCTGTTTAAGCAATGGAAAGTCATACCCTAATGCGTTATGTGCAATTAACACATCAAACGATTCTAAGTATTCCAACATCTGCTTAACGTAGTCACCTCCTGCCCAAGGCCAGAACTTTCTAACCTCGCCAGTGTGCTTATCTTTTACTACGCAGCAATGTAACTTAGTCACTGTGTCTAACAAGCCATTAGCTTCTAGGTCGAAAAGCCCCACTCTCATTACGCTTCCTTAAAAAGATTTGTTTCGCATAGCTACGAATTCATCATACTTTTCTTTAGTACTCTCTGCATATTCAGGCTGCGCCAGTGCTGCATGGAGAGCTTCAATTGCATTACAAGTAGAACAATCTTGCTCATACTTTGCATCGCAAGTTTTTAGTTCAAGCGCATCAAGCACCATCTGCATTACTTCTCTGTCAGTCATTTTCCCTACCCTTTAGCGAGTGCTTCTTCTGCTACTCTATGCGCGTCAGTTATGTATGACGTACCAGAACAAAACTGCAAAGCATCTATTAAGTCTGCATTCACTTCATGCAGTCGGCGTAGTTCTGCTGTTGACCTTTCCACAATATCAGAAAATATCAATTCATCAACATTAGCAGTATCTAACTCATCAGCCAGCCTCAGTGTTTCCGGTTGTTTGTCAATCATTCTTTATACAGCTCCTTAAGTTCATTACGGAATCGTAATATCATTTGGTGAGTGGCAGCATAAGTGTATTGAGTGAGCTGACAAATATCCTTAGCAGAATATCCCTGCTTAAAATATAAGGACAACACCTCAATCTGAGCAATAGATTTAGTAGCAATCAATTCATTAATCTCATCTACTACACGCTCATTATACTGATTGCATGGAATACCATCTACTTCATCTTCTTCAAACGCATTGGCAGAAAAACCCTTCTCATTACGCTTGAAGTCACGTAAGCAATTGTCGAGGATATGCCCAACCCAACGATCAAAATTACTACCATCAAAAGTGTGAATGTATTTAATAGCTCTAGCATATGTCTCTTGTACGATGTCCTCTGCATCCCATTCCGTACCTGCTCGGAATGAAAGACGTAAGACTAGTTTTCTCCTATTAGCACGATAGTGTTGTTCAATTAAGTTCATTAAAGAGTCCTGTAGCATTGTCCCAATAGAGTTTAAACTTACCTGTCTCTCCGTATTCCCGATCTTCTAGCAAGACTAGGGTTCTTAGATTTCGTTCTTCTGGGGATAGATTAGGATCACGATTTCCTTCCAAGCCAAGCATGAGATTACAACTGCGAGCCATAGCCCTAGAACCGGCAAACTGAGAGCTAAGAACCTCACCACCACGTTCGTGGGGAGCTCCGCCATCAGGGTTACGAAGATGACAAAAGATAAAGATAACCACATTAAGATCAAGTGCCATAGCAGAGAGTTCTTGAGCAATTTCTTGAAGCTTGACATTAGCATCTCCTGAGTTCATACCATTAGTTAAGTTGGTAATTGGGTCAATCATAATGGCTTTACAACCGTCTAGTGCTGCCTCACGTATATCCGCCTTGAGGCTTTCCCATCCGACATGCTGATAAAGGTTGAGTAGCGTAAGCTTTCCCTTAAGAGCCTCGCCCGCCATATCGTAGGCTTTCTCATCAAAGGGTTTTGTTGGATCATGGAAGAATTTTCCCGCCAATTTTCCCGCGACAAGCTTGTAGGTTTTCTTATTACTCTCCTCCGGCTTGACCAGAAACACCTTCCAGCCATGGCTACGTATGAAATGCGCCGCCAACGTATTAACGACCTCGCTCTTTCCCTGCTTTTGCCCTGCACCAATGTAGATGGTTTCGCCAAGACGAATCCCACGAGTTGCCGTAGTGATGTGTTCCCACGGCCACGACACACCAAAAACTGGCGCTTCCTTAGCTTCTTCATGTAAGCTATCTCCTGATATAAGCCTACTGTTTTTAGGCTTCTTAGCATTGAATTGACATGCGTTATAACATGCCTTAGACTTGCCTTGCATTAGACATTCGTTTACATCCTTAGCAGGGAGCGTAGCAGCTACAGCATCTGGGATAACCAACATGGTAGCTTCTACTGCTTTCTTCCCTGCCTCGTCCATATCAAATACTAATACAACTTCCTTAAAGAACTCACGGATGCGCTGTAGATGCTTTGTAAGGTCTCTTGCAGCCCCTCCAGCTCCATTAGGTAGGGATACTATAGCTGGATTGAATTCAGCGTATAGCGTACCCTTATTAGACTCCTTAAAGATTTGAAATAAACTTACCGCATCAAGCTCTCCTTCCGTAATGAACAGCTTCTTACCACCAGTTTTAATAGCTTGTTGCCAGCCGAACAAATCAACTTCTTTATGTTCACCTACAGACCACATCTTCTTACCTTCTATAAGCCTACACTTATAGCTTGCAAGCACATCACCTTTATAATACGGATAGTGATGTGTCATTGGAGTAGTTCCATCTGACTCAGCTACACCTATCTTAACACCGAAGTAATCAAGATATTCTTTCTTAAGCTTGCGATCTGGTAAGTCAACACACTTGAACGTACTGATCTCCGCAAGCTCCTCCTGAATTTCTTCTGGAGATTTACGAATCTTCACTGGCTTATATCCTTGAGGCTTATCTTTATAAGGATCGGGGACGTATAAGCCCTTAGCGAAGTCATAACCATCGTATGTACCATCTTCTTTAAGAAAGATTTGTACACTACCAATCTTCTCTACACAAATTCCCATCAATGCTCCCTTAACAAAGCAGGGATTTTAGATTCCTCTGCTTTCACTTGTTTCTCTACTTGATTAATAAAATCCTCTAAGAGATAGAAGTAATGATGTTCACCGTCTAGAATTTTATTCAAAGATTTCTTAGCAATATCAATATCAACCTGTTTCATCTTCAATCTCCTTAATACGATAGAGGCATAGTGGAAATATAGTCCTAGCATCTTTGATACATTGTTGGGCTTCCTCCTTAGAAGGATAGGTATGTACTGAGCCTAACCAATTACTAAAGTATTCTGAATACCACTCAACAGTATATCTCATGGTAGAAAATCCCACATAAGTTTAGATGCTGACCAAGCCATTAACAATACACCACCAAAGAATAAACAAGCAGCTAATACTCCCATACTATCCATCTCATCTTCGTCATCAGGTATATCTTCTTCTTCATCGTATTTAGAATTTAAATCAAATACAGTGATAAGATATGAGATAATAAAACAAATAAATCCAATTGCAAACATTATAGCTCCTTAGTATTATACCATTCAGGCTGACTACGCCTGCTCCATGTTGCTAGATGTAGCTTACCGTCTCTATAGTAATTACGATAGGACTGAATGACATTGCCCTTTACCTTATACTCGTCTGGCATAGCAGGAGTAGGAGGAATCCATATCTTAATATTAGGTAGGCCGATAGGTTTTTTCTTAAGCGCATCCTTAAGTTTAGTATAAGTTAAATGTTGCTTACGATAGCGATAGGTATATTCTGCTGATGTTTCACAGAATAATTCATATAGCCAGTCATACGCTAGTCCTGAGTGTCTAGCCCATACTGCTGATGGATGATTCTCATGAGTCTTAGCATAGATAATATCAGAATCTTGAGGCTGCTTATCCCATACTCGATGAGCAGTGGAAAGAAGCTGTGCATATTCTAATACCATTTTAACTACATGCTTATCAACATGAGCTTGAGCTGCTTTCTTAGGACAATGGTCTAAATAAAATATATTCATAAGGATATTGGTCACTTAAAAGAAGCGAAGACTACCTACTACTAGGAAATACGATAGTCTTCGACAAGAGTTACAAATTAAAATTCACCACGACGACGAATTACTAGGGATTTAGGTGGAAAGAGCCATGGAAGTCCGTCTAATTCAACACCATCTGGTTCATTTATAGTACGGACAACAACATACTCAGCACCATCATCAACAAATTCATCCATTTCCTCCTCCCAATTTAGCTCGGCATCTTCTATTTTCTCTTTAATCTGTACAATATCTCCCTTACGGAACTCATTTCCATTAATATCATAAAGACGAGCTACTGGAGGAGGAATATTTGCAACAACATCATTAAAATTAATATCTTTAATGGCTTTCTTCTTCTTCTTTGGATCATTCTTATCACGATAGATGTAAGGAAGATCAATAGATAAGCTAAAACTTTTCTGCATATCTTTAACGATACGAGGATAGGTAAAGGTTTTGCTAATATCTCCTAGAACTTTCTCCATAAAATCAATAGGAGACATTTGAGCATAAAGGTTATAAATATCAATGGGGTCTTTAATCTCCATAGCAAATTTACGAATACGATACAATGCCTCTACCCATGTATCAATGTATTGAACATCTAGATTACCGTGCATAGCTCTAAATTCTAGACTACCATACTTAACTAGGGCTTCAAGATTGATAGAGGCATATCGCATTGTGTCTCTATTGATATTCTGTATGCCTTTGAATCCATATACAAAAATCATATTGACAGCATCCATCAATCCTTCAGCATCTTGTAAGCGTAAGCAGAATCTATTACCCTTACGCTCCTTACCACAATATGTAAGGAATGGTTCTTCTAACAGAAGATATAGGTAGATAACATTCATTACCTGATCTTCTGTACAATCCATCATATTCATATGTACATGAACACTAGTACGGAAAGAGAAATTCAATTCAGATTTATGTAGCTTCTTAGCTAGAAATTCTAATTGAGGCTTAACCTTCTCTCGTATTACAGGTTCACTGAATACATACTCATAAGATTCTCCACGAAGGGAACCGTCCTTAACAGAAGTCCAGCCACCGCTTTGAACCTCTACAAGATTATTACCCTCTACTTCAATTTCAATACCGAAGTCACCTTCTTTAGGACGTTCATACCCGAACAATTGGTGTAGCTTTTTCATATGTATTCTCCAATAACATTATTAAGTGTTCATTACCTTCGCTAAATGTAATGTCTTTAACAGATTCTGCTGTACGTTTAAACTTGCCTACTTCACGAGTACGGTAGAAAACAACACCGCTAGCACCTAATGCAAACTGTTTATCAATAGCGCACGCTCCACTGAATGTTTCTAAATAAGACATAGCTTCTGGAAAGGATGGATAGCGTCCAAACATAGAGTCTACAATCTCAGGGCAACGTAAAGACATTACACGTTCTTTAGCTGCTGTACGATTGAAAGGAAAGCGTACATCAGGTAGTGAGAACTTAAGATTCTCTAATGAATACCCAACCTTATACTTACGTACAGGATTACGATAGACATAGATAACTGATTGTCCAATATTTACAAAACCAATACGTCGAGTAGGAGGAAGAAACATACCTTCTTCATATTGTTTAACACGAGAACGCTGATCTGTTAGATCGAAATAAGATACAATATTATTATCAAAGAAACCTTCTACATAGACTGGACGATTCTTAAACAATACTAAAGAATCTCTATATAATTGATTTAGATCATCAACCATGACACACCTCTAACTGTTCTGCTTTTATGAT
>Ga0208643_1001856_pt1 | contig 11048 bp, 10 predicted proteins | sample VirMetDEL_Nov_12_FD_184516 | JGI IMG/M metagenome (GOLD analysis project Ga0208643, IMG submission 184516) | Aqueous microbial communities from the Delaware River and Bay under freshwater to marine salinity gradient to study organic matter... | ecosystem: Environmental > Aquatic > Marine >... | reverse complement strand
CCTTACTCTATAGTAAAAGGATATGCCCTATGGCAACTAAGATTATTCCAAAGAAAAGTACGGTAGCAGCAAAGGTTCCCTTGGTCGCAGATCTTGATCAAGGTGAGCTTGCTATCAACCTTACAGACAAAAAGATCTATACTAAAGATGGTTCTAACGCTATTGTTGAGCTTAGTGCTAACCTTCCTGCTAACCTTTTTACAGGTACTACTTTTAACGGCGTCTACCCTATGGCGGTTAACGTGGACGGAACACTTTATAGTGATGCAGACATAACCTTTACAGGCTCTACAAGCACCTTGACCGTACCCAACATTTCAGTGACCGGAACCGTAGACGGTCGAGACATTTCCGTTGACGGTACAAAGCTAGACGGTATTGAAGCAGGTGCTACGGCAGGAATGCCTGCCACAGGCACGATGACAAGCCTAACAATTGGCGCAGGGGTTACTCTCTCAGAGTCCACTGACCGCGCTGACATTTTAGAGATTTCCTCGGTAAGCGGGGGTGCGTGGTCTGGTCTCCAGATCTACAACAGTGTGGATAACCTCCGCTGTAGTTTCTTTTGTGATGGTACAACAGCAGGGTTTTATGATGATGTTGTCAGCCAGTGGATGTGTAAGTTTGAGGCGGCGGGTCAGGTGGAACTTTTCCATGCCAACGTAAAAAAATTTGAAACTACGACAACAGGCATCACTGTAACAGGTGACGTCAACTCAACCTCTGACCGTTCTTTGAAAGAAAACATTGTCACACTAGAAGACCCGATTGCTAAGTTAAAGGCTATAAACGGCTACACCTATAACTTCATCGAGAACGGTGAACGCTCTGTTGGTGTTATTGCCCAAGAAGTTGAGGCTGTCCTCCCTAATGCCGTGAGAGGCGAAGAGGGTAGTAAGACAGTAAACTATAACGCCCTTATTGGTCTCCTTGTGGAGGTCAACAAAGAGCAACAAAGTAAGATAGAAAGTCTAGAGGCTCGCTTAGATGCCCTAGAAAAACGCCTAGTTTAATTAGAAAGGAACGAAGATGGCTATTCAAATTTCAGGAACCACTGTTATTGACAACAGTAGGAACCTAACAAACATTGAGTCGGTTGCTGGTAACGGCATTGCAACCCTTGCAGAAGCTCAGGCCGGAACAAACAACAACCAGATTATGACACCACTTCGAGTGAAGAATGCAATTGATAAATACGCCCCGACGATGTATGTTTATGACGTCCAAAAATTTACGGCATCAGGAACTTGGACAAAGCCAAGCAACGCTGAAAGCGGCGATAAGGTAATCGTTTTCGGTGTCGGCGGCGGCGGTAGCGGCGCAACTGACCAAACGTTGCAAGGTGACGCTGGCGGCGGTTCTGGCGGCTTTGGCGGTGAAGTTATTTTTGATGAAATAGATGACTTTGCCGCAACCGAGACAGTGACTATCGGGGCGGGCGCGCCTGCGACAACGGGCAACAATAACAGCGGCAGCGACGGTGGTAGTACATCATTAGGGACGAGTGGGGTGCGTCGTTATGTTGAATTTGGCGGCGGCGGCGGCGGCGTATCGAACGAAAATCCGTCAGGTCAGTCAACTGTTACGCTTTACGATTTAGACAATTCCGTGACTATTACAGACAATGGCGATGAAGGTAGGGGCGGGTCGCAAGGCGTTGGCCAATCACAGCGTGGCGGCTTTGCTCGTTTTGGCGGCGGCGGCGGCGGTTGCTCCATGATCGGCGCGAACAGCGCTGGCGGGATCAGTCTGCAAGGTGGGCATGGTGGTGCAGGTGCTAGTGACGGGTCGTCAACGCCAGCGGCTTCTGGGTCATTCCCTGGGGGCGGTGGTGGCGGCGCATATACCCAAGGCGGTGGTGCTAACAGTGGGGCAGGTGCCAATGGATACATGGAAGTTTATTGCATTAGGAGCATATGATGAGAAAATTTATCGTAAATATAGCAACTGGTATTCTTGAGAATATCGTACTTGTAGACCCACAAGATCTACCAACGGCCCCAGTAGGGTATCGTATGGAGGATGACACTGGTGGGAAAAAGGGTCAGGTTCGTAATGGTCTGGTGTGGGAAGAAGCACTTCCAACGGCACAGGAATCTGAGGAGCAGTACGCACTACGTCTTGCCAAAATTAAGAGAGAACTATACAGACAAGGCTCTACCAACGAGGTCTTGCTCAAGATTTCATTTCTACAAGAGAACCGAATTCGATTACTTGAAGGTCGCCCAGAGGTCACAGCGTCGCAATTCCGCACTTGGGTAGAAAACCAAATCGACTAGAACCCAGCTAACAACAATTACAAATAAGGATAACTTATGTCAAAACGCCCAAAGCCCCGCTACCAAGAGAAAATGGAATACCGCGCCCCTGAGAAGCATTTTAACATTCTTCCTAAAAACCGGAAACAAGACGTGCTAATTGAAGCAATCAAGAACTTCCCTATTGTTGTTACAATCGGGTGCGCTGGTACAGGAAAGACTTACTGCAGTGCAGGAACAGCAGCTATGCTTTACATGCAGGGTAAGTTTGACAAGATCGTCCTGACACGGGCTAACGTAGCCACAGGAAAATCACTCGGACACTTTCCCGGTGACATTAAAGAAAAGATGACCCCTTGGTTGCTTCCTATGTTAGAAGTACTCAAGAAGGCGCTGGGCAGTAATAAGTTCGCCTACATGATGGAAAAAGAACTGATCGAAATTCAACCGATTGAAACCATCCGTGGGCGTTCTTACGAAAAGTCTATCATCCTAGTGGATGAGGCCCAGAACTTGGAAATGGACGAGATCAAGGCTGTAACCACCCGTATCGGCGAAGGTTCAACCTTGGTTCTTATGGGCGACCCTGCTCAGTCAGATGTTAAGCGTGGGGAAGACTTACTTCGGTTTGCTAAGCTTATTAGTAACTCAGAGATTGACCTTCCTGTAGTCCAGTTTGGTGTCCACGACATCGTTCGGTCTGACATTGTTGCAGACCTAGTAAAACTCTACATCAGAGAAAACATTTAGTATTGGAGAAGTAATGTATAGCCAAGAAGCAACTAGTGGCGCGATTGACGCCGCAACCAGAGAGATAGAAGCAAGAAACAGAGATCTGAAGTCCTACATCCGTGGAACTAATGACTGTTTTGCTTTCCTTCTCCTGTATGAAGCCTTCCTACGAGGCAGTAAGTCTCTAAGCAAGGATATGGCCGCGATCAAGTACCGTGACCACAAAGAGTTTCTTGGCTGTACTAACCTCCTTGAACTGGCTACACAGCTAGGGTTTGGGGTAGTCCCTGACAGAGTGCCACAGAGTGGCGATGTCTGCTATGAGGAGAGACGAGGGATAGGTACGGCTATGGTAGCCAGAGAAGGCTACTGGTTGGCCCCCACAGAGCGCCTCAAGGGTGTTCGGGAAGTCCGCAAAACTCTCTTCAAGGAACTCAGACCACAATTTTTAGCAAGACCAGTTTACATTTAGGAGAAGATAAAATGGCAAAATACTACTACAACGGCAACGTGATTGTAACACCTTTCAGTATCGTAACAAACCAACCTATCTTTTCGGCAGATACAGTTTCCCTGAAACACATCCGTTCACAACAGATTGCGCAGCGTTGGGAGTTACAATTCAACGTTATTACTAATGATAATGTCGCTACAACCCTTTTGGGCGTACTTGATGAGATGAATTTAAAAGGTCAGATGCAGATGCCCCAGCTACCAGAAGTTGACGCCGCATCCACAGGAAGCGGTACGGCTGCTGTGACTGGTACAGCAATCCCCGTAAGCTCTTCTAGCGTATTGCTTGATAGTACCGCAGCGTCGGGAGTCCTACCTGCTGGTTCTTTTGTAAAGTTTAGCAACCATGATAAGGTTTACATCTTGAAGTCAAACTTAGACATGGATGGTGTTAGTGCTAGCGCCGAGGTTTACCCAAAAACAGTTTTAGAACTTTCAATAGGAACAACCTTACAATTTGGTCAAGATTGCTTGTTTAAATACTACAGAGACATCAATGGTATGAATGGTATCCGCTTCCTTGATGGTGTTCTGGCAGATCCCGGCACAGTTAACTTGATTGAGGCCCTGTAATGAGAAACTTTTCAGCAAACGCTCTTAGCGTAATACAGAGTGACTTTATTGAGTATTTTTTACTCGTTGAGTTGAACTTAGGAAATAACGACTACTTCTTAACAACTAGCCAGTATAATGTCACAGATAATGACGGGAAAACCTTTGTTGCAAACGGAGCTATTTTTGAGTACGACTCACCAAGGCAGAACTCTGTTCTTGACAGGGAAGCCTACAGAATCCAGCTTATCGATCCAAGTGACGCTCTTTTTTCTGAATTTAGGACAGGGGTAATCAACAGGAACGTCACTATCCGCGCTGGTTTCATTCACCCGACTTTAGGTCCACTAACAAGTGACACTGACCTAGTTTATGTCTACAGCGGTTTTGTAGACGCACCGTCAATTAACACAGACTTTACCTCGAAGATTGTTGAGATCGAGTGTTCTTCCCCTATGGCAGATTTAGATATGGTACGCCCTTTCTTTACTACGCCTTCTGGAATGGACCAAGTTAGCAGCACAGATACTTCTTTTGATCGTATCAACGAGGGTTATGAGTTGCAACTAGAGTGGGGTAAAATCTAATGGGTTTTGAAGTACAAGTAGCACTGTTTCTTTTCTCAGTCGCTTACCAACAACAACAAGCAAGAAAATTAAAAAGACAGCAAGACAAGGCAAAAGGTTCGGTCTTCACAGTCAAAAACGAGTCAATCTCTTTGCCAGTAGTTTACGGTCGCCAAGAAATTGGTGGCGTACAGTATGATCACCGAAATAGTAAGAACTACTTTTATGCCGTTCCAGAAGAAGGTACAACAACCTTTGACTCTGGTAATGACTGGCCACTTCTGCGCTCCGGTGGTGTTTCACTAACACCAACTTGGCTAAATAGTGTACTTGGGGTAAATGCTTACTCAGGGGCAGATACGGGGCGACTCTCTAGCTCTAAGACAGGCACAAAGAACGAGTTTATGTTTAATAAACACGCACTCTGCTACGGTGGAATCGAGTCTATCCGCCATGCAAAGGTCAATGAGAATGGTTATAGTTCCTACAAGTTCAAAAAGGGGCAGCGTCTTATTACCTACCCCGACGGCGGGCCTTCCGCAGTTTTACAAGCTAACGGTTTTCCTAATACAGACGTTTTTACAAACGTGGCCTACGCGGCTGAGATCTACAGGCTAGACCGCGACGAGCAAAACTACTCTGGCGCACCCACCTCTAAGTTTCAAGTGGAGGGTATGAAGGTCCACACTATCACAGAGAGCGTTGGCGTCTACACAGTTAGCCCAACAAAGACTTATTCCAATAACCCTGCCTATGTTTTGATGGATTACCTTACAAATGCAACTTATGGCAGGGGCCTGACCTTTGACAACATTAACTTAAAAGCCTTCTATGATGCCGCACAGATTTGTGATACCGTTGTAATTCCAAACGCTGAGGTTTCAGGTCACGTTTTGGGGGCAAAGCCGACTTCTGCCTACCCTACTTTTGCTGACTTTCCCGACCCAGACGATTGGGGTTATGAGGATACTATACTGGTAGACGATTCGACAGGGGATACCTACGCTTGGAAAAAGACTGGAGAGCTGGATAACGGTGACGTACAAGGTAGTTTCTACCAAGTAACTTTGCCAAGGAGAGACATAAAACTCTACGAGTGCAACATTACTCTTGACTCAAATACCCCGCTCCGCGATAACATTGAACGTATTATGAATACAATGAACTATGCGGAACTTGTTTGGGATACGGACGGTAAGTACAAGATTCTCTTAGAATACCCAGCAAACGACGCTGCAACGGATGCCTTGGTGACAAGTACCTTTAACAGCGACAACATCCTACAAGACAGCTTTACTATAAGTTTTCCGACAGCAGTCGATCGTTATAACCAAGTTACAGTTAACTTCAGTAACGAGCATGAAGACTTCAAAGAGGATACAGTCACTTGGCCCGACAGATCTTCTGCAGTTCACAATACTTATCTTGCCGAGGATAATGGCCAACCTCTGGAGACAAGTTTAAGCGTAGACGTGACTAACCCCTATAATGCCTTGGCGAAAGCTGAGCAAACAGTGCGTTCATCCCGTAGCATCTACAATGTCTCTTTTTTGACAAACGCCGAGGGTCTTCTTGTAGAACCCGGAGATTTTATCTCGGTCCAACTAAAGGAAGTGGGAATAACAACCCCTACTGTGTTCAGGGTAGAAGAAATCAGGGTTAACGGAAACTTCACTTGCGAAATTAACGCTTACAAGTTTGATGCAGATGTGCTTGCTTGGAACGTCCCTGACGGTCTTGCCTATAAGAACCGGGAGATATTTAACTACTCCATATCCTCGCCAAGTAATCTTTCCGTTTCCCAAGGAGGTCTAAAGGTCCAAGACGTTGCAAAGCTAACTTGGGACTTTGCCCAAGATGAAGATAGTAACAGCTTTGTTTACTCCGTCTACTATAGAGTCTCAACAGACGCAAACTATACTCTACTTGGGACAACCTCAAGTAAGACTTTTCTACTTCAAGAGATTGCTAGTTTAAATACAGCCTCCACCTATGACTTTGGCGTGAGAGCACAGTCTGTCCTTGGTGTAAGATCTACTCTGACTACTCTTCTGGGGGTGGCAATAACCGCAGGACCCTTGCAACCTCAAAGTTTAACGGTGACAGACGATCTCTACTTGACTAACAATGCTTCGGGGGTTAAGTCTCGTGCTCTCTTAATGTGGAGTCCAGATAACTCTGGCATAAGACCCGCCAGCTACAAGTTAGAGTACAAACTTACAACTGATCCTGACTTTACTGTCTTTGGAACAACAAACACAAACTCTGCGTTAATCAACGACATTTCTACGGGAGACTACACCTTTAAGATTACACCTTACAGTGTTTATGGCTACGGTGGTGAGATGCTAACACAAGCAAAGATTATTTCTGGACTTGAGACTCCTCCTTCTGACCCTGTTGGGTTTGCTGGAAACATCAATGAAGGACAGATCAACTTGTCTTGGACACTACCTACGGACCTAGATGTTCTTTATGGTGGTGCTGTTGAAATCCGTTACCATAACGGAACAGGTTTGTCTGCTACTTGGGACACCTCCTCTATTATTGTTCAAAACCTTTCTGGTAACACAAACAATAAGACGGTTCCCACACTACAAGGTACTTTCTTCCTTAAATTTAAAGACTCCTCTGGTATCTACTCACTTAACGCTGCGACCTTTATTAGCTCGTTCCAAGACTCTTCTTACAACCAAGTTGAAACTCTTGATGAGGATACGGTAAGCTTCTCTGGTGTAAAGACTAACTGCACGGTGGAGTCAGGCCCTTCTCTTGTCCTTTCGACAGGACAGACTGAGATGACCTACGATTTTAGTAGTGTAGTTGATCTCGGTGAGATTACAGACATCCGTGTTAGTCCTTACCTTGACGCTATTGTTGCAAACAACACAACGTTTGTTTCTAGCTATACTAACGTGTCTCTTGTTAGTAACTTTGCTGGGCCTGCTGGCTTTGCTAGCTTGCTAGTTTATGTTTCAACTACTCAGGACGACCCTACGGGTTCCCCTGTGTGGACCAGCTATGGTGTTTTGACTATCGGTAGTTTCCGCTGTCGTGCCTTGAGGTTCCGCTTCATAGGTAAAGTGAACGAAACAACTACTACTATCACGGTTAACAACCTTGGCATACTACTTGATAAGCGGGATATCATCAAGAAAGGCTCATCGACAAGCAGCACGGGCGGAGACGTAACCGTAACCTTCCCTACCTCCTTTTATGGTGGACCGGGGGGTACAGACTCTCCTACAATCGGTCTTCAGATCATTGGAGGGTCACAGGGGGATGAGGTTGTAATTTCCAGTAGAGATAAAACTGGGTTCAGCTACTCAATTTTCAATTCCGCAGTGCGGGTTGCAAGGTCAGTAGACTGGCAAGCTATTGGTCAATAAGGAGAAAATAAATGTCCACAGCAAGTATTAACATTAGTGCGGTCCAAACAGGTACCGCCTACACTAACGATCTGAACGACGCCCTCGGAGCAATTGACACCTGTCACTCCGGGGCGGTTGCCCCCGTTGATGAGGTAGTCACGGGTAAACTTTGGCTAGACACAGGTGGTACTGACCCTATCTTAAAGATTTACCGAACAGGTTGGAAGACTCTGTTTACGATTTTTACAGATCGGGCTTCTATGACTGCCACGTCTATCAGTACAGGAGACCTTACTGTAGCCTCTACCGCGACCTTTAGCGGCGCAGTAGGGGTTGCGGCTAGCCAAAACCTTACTCTTGGTACCGCTGCGGGTCTTACCGTAAAACATGTTGGCACACTTTCTAGCCTTATCGGTGCTGGAGCAGGGGGTATCCGCTATGACTCTGCCATACACGATTTCCGCAACGCGGCGGGATCAACTTCCTCACTAACTATCACAGGTAACACTGTGGCCTTGAAGGCAGCTAATGCCACAAAGCTGCTAACTACTGCAACAGGGGTTACAATCACTGGAACGGCGATTGCCACAGATTTCAACACAACTTCTGACAGACGCCTAAAGCAGGACATCCGTGTGATGAACTCTAAGGAGTCTCTTGACAAGGTAAACACAATGCAAGGGGTTACTTTCCGTATGGAAGGGAAAGACCGTATTGGTCTTATTGCCCAAGATGTTGAGGAAGTTATCCCACAAGTTGTAAATACTCGCGAGGATGGTTTCAAAGGGGTTAACTACGGTGACCTTGTTGCTGTACTTATTGAAGCAGTTAAAGAACAACAACACCAGATTGATGAGCTAAGGAGTAGGCTAGATGGGGTATGATATCGACGAGTTTGAAGAAGAGGACGCCCCTAAAGTTACGGGGTTTACCTTTGGCAACGTAAGTAGACAAAAGCTCAAAGGCGTACACAAGGACCTAGTCACTGTCATGACAACAGCTATCCGGTTCTCTGAGATTGACTTCTCTGTCCTTGAGGGCCTCCGCTCTAAAGAACGACAGCAGAAGCTTTTCAACCAAGGTAAGTCAAAAACACTGAACTCTCGACATATCACTGGCCATGCTGTAGACTTAGTCCCTTTCCCTATCTCTTGGGATTGGCCTAAGTTCTACTTGGTCGCAGATGCAGTAATCTTTGCTGCTAAGCGAGAGAATATTGCTGTTCGTTGGGGTGGCAACTGGAGAGTGAACGACATAAGAACTTGGGAAGGCACTGGTGAAGAACTGGCCAAGGCTTATACAGGCTCTTTCCCAGACGGTCCCCACTTTGAGCTAACAAGGGAGTTTTACCCATGACAGAAACACTAGTGCTGAACAATCCCGTTCCAGTACAACCAAAAAGAACTTGGTCAAGGCAGGTAGCCGTGGTAATGATCCTCGGCTGCTTCTTCTTGGCCTTTAACAAACAACCGGAGGAACTTAGCATTGTCATTTGGCCAGTCACGATCTTTAGTCTTCCTGCCTTTGGTTTTCGCCAGCCTGCTGTTAATCAGTGGATGCGATCTAGCTAAAGACCTAGCTACCGATGCAGCACGTTCTGCTATTGGACTAGGTGAGGAAGGTGGTATTGATGCTGATCTTACAGCGCAGATTGGTAAAGAAAACAATCAGAATACCGCGCTAAACACAAGTATCCGACCCACAATTCGTGGTGAAGGGAACACTGGGGTTATCAGACAAGATACCTCAGAAAACAAAGTAGAAAACAAAGAGGGTGGTACAGTCAACATTAACAAGACTGACCCACTCATCTTTGGCGCTCTTATCGCGTCGTTTATTGTATGGTCTTATTTTTTATACAAACTTCCTAGCCCAGACCAGATCTGGAAGAAGAAAAAGAATATTTTACAAAATACTTCCGACTAATGATAACAGCTATACGGTGACAGCTTAACGCTGAAAGTCACCATTCATCAGGTAGCTGTCTTTGGGAATAATTTCTTGAAGACAGCACCTTCTTTTTATAGAAGAAAATTACTGCCGACTAATGAGAAGAGGTTCTATTATTAAGGTCTCCTTTGAGACACCTGACCCGTGAGGTCTTTATAATATAACTCCTATAACAATGATCATATAAAGAAGGAGACTTAAATGGCTCAAATAAAGAAGTCACCAAAGACTCTTAAAAGATCTGTTGCTGACCCTACTGACTCCTATTTGGCTATCAAGCCACTTTGGAAACGTGCAAGAGCGGTTCTTCAAGGTCAAACTACAGCAAAAATCCACGACGAGCATGTTACTGATTTCAGTGAAAACTTGTTGATCCCTTTCTCCACTTCCATGTCTCAACCTCAGTATGAGTTCTTCAAAGCAGAAGCAGAACTTCCCGGTCTTGTTTCCCAGTACTCTAAGGTACTTATTAGTGCTTTGTTGAGAAAGCAATCGCTTTTGGAACTCCCCGACTCTGTTCCTGACGAGGCAAAGGACTGGATTGAAACAAACTTTACACTAGAGGGTTCGTCTCTCTTTAACTTCCTTGATAATGCGCTCTGGGAAGAACTACAAACTTCCCGTGGTTGGGTTTATGTTGACTATCCAAACATTTCTGATCAAGAACTAGGCGCTATGGATCCAGAGCAACGGGCTAAGATTTCCCCTTACCCTGTTCTTATCGAGGCAGAGAACGTAATCAACGTTCAAACAAACATTCACCCTGTTACCAAGTCGAAAACCATTACACGTTTTGTTACTCGTTACCTCACACAACGCTTTGAGGACGATAACCCTTGGCACCCAAATCTTATTGATACTGTGAGTGATCACTACCTTGACAAGGCTGGTAACTTTGTAATTGATGTTTATGAGAAGAAAGACTCCAATGAGATTGTTGAAGTTGTTAACGGTGAGACAAAGCAAGAGTACAGCGATCGCCTTCAAGAAGCTGGCTTCGAAAAGGTAAACACCTTCTTTCCTATGGCTTGGGGTAAAAACCTGACAGAGATTCCTGCTTGGCCTCTCAACGGGCAGATTGAGCCTATTGAGCCAATCCTTATGCC
>Ga0208643_1001854_pt1 | contig 11053 bp, 10 predicted proteins | sample VirMetDEL_Nov_12_FD_184516 | JGI IMG/M metagenome (GOLD analysis project Ga0208643, IMG submission 184516) | Aqueous microbial communities from the Delaware River and Bay under freshwater to marine salinity gradient to study organic matter... | ecosystem: Environmental > Aquatic > Marine >... | reverse complement strand
TTCACCTGACGTGGTACAGCCAACGAGCTGAGCTGAGGGAAAGTGCTGCTGAATTTCAGCCATAATTTTTTCATCTCTGGCATAAGCGCGATTGCCAAACAATAAAACTAACTGAGCCTTTTGCATTGTTTTTAAAGGTTGCTGCCACTGCCCTGACAAATATACATTTTGAAAGATTTTCAATTACTTCTCCCAATATCACCGGTCATCATTAGTACTTAAATACAAAATTATGCCATTACCGATTGTTATTCAATAATAAAATGGCTCACTAGATTATAGCAAGTTAAGCACGGTTACTTGTTTTCACAAACTATTTTACCACCGAGTTGACTAATTATTTAAGATTTTATGGCTGTTCTTTAAGTGATTCGAACTCAAACTAGCTAAAATACTTCAAGAAATAAAAAAATATTCCATAGTTGAAATAATAAAAATACGTGTCTTCTCAGGTTGCTTAAAAATACATTTTATAACACAGTCGCAGTCAAAGCTGCTGTAAATTGAGCCACTAAACACTAGCAACTGTTACTCTTCCATGACTAAACCGGTAGCGCTGGGAATAACCAGCCGCTTAACGCTGAAAAGTGTCCCCTAAGGTATTTCTCCAAGCCTCTGACAATATCTCTCAAAAAACTGCTCAACCAGTAGCGAAAAATAATACACAACTCTTTACCCTAACACTCTGTAATATTTGCATTTTTTAGAAAATATTACACATAGGATTTCAAATTAAAATTTACCATCGCAAGAAAAAATAAATTTAAATAAATAAAATCAACGATTTAATTTAAAAAAACCTTTGGCACGTCCCTTGAATATAAGCAATCGAACCAAGAAGTTATATTCCCGATTTCACTTGTTATAACTTTTTAAATTACCGAAAAATAAAGACTTAAACGGAGACTCTCATGAAAAAGACATTACTAGCTACTCTTACTGCTACCACTCTTCTAGCTACATCAGGTTTTGCTTCTGCTGATGAATACACTAACGTTGATCACTACGGTATGTATATCGGTGCAGGTTACGGTTTACTAAAAGTCGATAACGACGAAGGCTTTGATGAAGAAGATAATGCTTACAATGGCTTTATTGGTGCACAAATTAATCAAGCTTTTTCAGTTGAAGCTGGCTATATAGATTTCGGTCGTCATGGCAACCAAGTATTTAATTCTGAAGTTGATGGCTATACCTTAGCGCTTAAAGCAGGCTTGCCTGTTAATGAGCACCTAACAATTTATGTAAAAGGTGGTCAATTATGGTGGGAAGCAGATATTAATGCCGTTGAAGGTGACGACAATGTCGATGGCAATGAATTATTCTTCGGCGCAGGTGCTTCAATCGCACTATCTGAAGGCTGGGATTTACGTATTGAATACACACGCTTCGATTTAGACTTTGAACGCGACGAAATAGGTATTTTATCAAACATTGAAAGCTTTGATACCGATATGGATTACGCAAGCATCAATATTCAATACACGTTTTAAGAGTAGTTAGTTATGCACTCTTAAGACCTAGTGCTCGATGTTACCCTCCTCCCCTAAAAATTGGGTAACCTTTGGGTTGGCTTTATGCCAACCCTTTTTTTATCTATTGTTGTATCGCAAGGCTATTAAGTTTTTCTCACTCCTAGCACTCAATTCAATTGTTGAGTAAACAGCTTGGAAAAATACGCCACTATCACCAACAGAGTGAACAACGTACGCTCAATTATCATACTTACCAAAGACATTTTAACAAAAAGCCATGATTATCAATCGGAAAAGGCACACTGTTTTTACTTACGCTACTGCAATCGATAGACCGCTAAGAGCTTACTTAACCTGAACTCGGGATAAACTGAGTGTGTCAATGTGACATTTTTTACCTGGGTCTACGTTACGTTTGCACTATTTTTGTTTTTCGCACACCATTATCTCGAGTTCAGCTTACTTACTGTCTATTTTCATCGCTACACACCTCTGTATTTCTTACACTCTAGCCTGTAAATAAAGCAAAAGAACTGTAGTAAATAGAGTATGGCAACAGTAAAATAACACAAATACCACCATAAATTCAATAACTTAACTTAATGGCATGGTTTTGGCTTTAGTAATATTAACTTAATATAAAGGAGAGTAATATGAAAAACTCAATTCGTTCAATTGTTGCTGTAACACTTTTAACTGTTGGTTCATCTGCAGCTTATGCTGAAAATACATGGACAGATAAATCAAAAGACGCTTGGTTAGACGGTAAAGCTGAAAGTACTTTACTCTTTAACACCAACTTAAACTCTTTTGATATAAATACCGACGTACAAAACGGTATTGTGATCTTAACCGGCAAAGTGGAAAGTGAAGTTGATAAAGCCTTAGCAGAAGAATTAGTTGCCAGCTTAGACGGCGTAGAATCAGTAGATAACCGCTTAACAGTCATAAATAACAAGACTCACAAAGATAGTAAAATGCTATCGGCGTTAATGGACTCAAAAATTGAAACTGTTGTTAAAACTAAACTGTTATTTGAGTCAGAAGTGAGTGGCACCGATATTGAAGTAGAAGTAAAAGATGGTGTGGTAACATTATTAGGCCACGTAGATTCAGATGCGGCTAAACAATTAGCAGTGACCATGGCGAAAAATACCACTGACGTAAAATCTGTTGTTGATAAGTTGAAAATTGCGAAGCATTAATTTTATCGCAATTAGTAGAATTAAAAGCACACCTGAGGTGTGCTTTTAATTGCCAGAAATTTATCGACTAGCAATAACTCCTAAACTCCCTTGTTAATGTGTTGTGGTAGTTTGGATTAAATATTTTATGCAAATATTATTCTATTTTACTTTTACAAATAATTTGGCAGGATAACATGTCTGTACCCGCGATTTCTCAGGACAATGTATACTCAATTACTCGTTCTTTAGCCAAGAATCCGTCAGTTACCGGTGAAGATAACCAGCTAACTTTATTACTTGTGCATGAATTTCCACATCAACTAAGCCACTGGCGCAATATTTTTAGCGCGCATTTTCAAATACAAACAGCAAATTGCGGCCTAACTGCGTTAAAAGCTATTTTAAGTGGCAAGGTCGATGTTGTGCTCTCATCGACAGAATTACCCGAAGTGACGAGTTTCGAGGTGTGCAAATTTATTAAGCAGCATAAGACAACAGAGCATATTCAAATTATATTTGTTAGTGATCATTATAGCGAACAAGAAGAAGCACAAGCTCTGTCTTTAGGTGCTATTGATTACGTCGCCTCAGACACCTTACCTAAGATATTATTTAGTCGAGTTAAAAACCACATGAAATTGATTGAACATACCAAAGAACTTGAGCAAGTTTCAAAAACCGATGCGTTGACAGGTATAGCTAATCGATGGTGGTTTGATAGCCAATTAGAACTTGAGTGGCAAGCAGCGATAAGAGGCGCTGGAGAGATCTCTCTTATTATGATTGATATCGATAACTTTAAGCTCTATAACGATGAGTTTGGACATGTAAAGGGCGATGAGTGCTTAACATTAGTGGCGCAATGCTTAGTGGCAACTGAGAAACGTACAAAAGATCTTGTTGCTCGCTATGGTGGCGAAGAATTCGGTGTATTGTTGCCATTTACTGATTTGAACGGTGCTAAAAAAATAGCTGAGGATTTAGTCAAATCGGTTAATGAACTAAATATTCCACACGCGGGAAATGCCAAGCATCCAAATGTCACCATCAGTGCTGGTGTCGCAAGCTATTCACCCACTTACGAAGACAAAGCAAGTTTCAATACGACAGACTTTATTAATCGGGCTGATGTCAGATTATACAAAGCAAAATCTTGCGGACGTAATCAATTTTGTAGCTAATAAACTAGCCTGAGGTATAAAATGTTATATAACTACTTAACGTCATTTTTTAAAATTTTTATAAAAACCAATAAAAGCCGCCCAAGTAATAACTATGTACAAAAAGGTCCTTATTATTGTTGGTATGAACAGAACAAAAAAATACCTTCTCATACGGATCACGCATAGGAATGGCTGAGCTGTTATTGAACACACTATTTTCGATAGTGACTACAATGATGATAAATTTTAGCCCTTCATAGCGAGTGACTTGATATCACTCGCAGTGTAGTCCTGTTATATTTTTACTATTGTAACTGTCTTTCTCTGCTTTACCGGCTAAACCTCAGTGGAACCAACAAAGCCAGTACAATGATTTGACCCCCTACCAATAATTAAACTGACATATCCAAATTTTGATTGAGGTACGACTAGCTGATCTTTAACTTCAATACTTTTGAAAAAATTTCAATAGCTCTGTAATACTTGCAGAGTTTATTTTTACAACCATCAGCAAAAAACAATAACATCATGATAATTAAGTTAAAAATCAATAATTAACTTTGGAACAATAGTTGCTCTTACTTAATAAGCGCAATGAAAGTTGCAAATTTTAACCACTGAAAAGGAAACTTAATATGTCACCTTCAAAGCAAGTAAGCAAAGAAGCAGCAAAGAAAAACTTAACGAATGAGCATCCTGTCGCAGATAAGTTAAAAGATACCTTACATGAATCAGTTGATACGTTAACTGCAAAAGTAGGTAACGCAGAAGAAGTGCTACGTGATACTGCGCAAAGCAGTTCAGAAACCTTTGCAGCAAAACAAATGGAAATGGAAGCAAAATGGAACGCTTCGTCCGTTAAAAAGTATGCGACAGAAAATCCAGTGGTCACTGCCGGTATTGCTTTTTCAGTAGGTATGCTGGTTTCAGCATTCTTAAAAAGAAAATAAACTAATATAGGACGGCGCAGTTATTATGGATATCTCGAGCCAAAACCAAGAGCAGGGTTCTGTTGATGCAAGCAATCTAGCAGAACCTTCGTTCAAACAGACCTATGCCAGTATTGAAGCACTGTATGAAAGTAAGGTCGCTAAGCTAGTCGCATCGAAAGATTTAATGGCTGCTGAAATAAAGCTCAGCTTTAGCGCGATTTTATTATCAGTGGCATTAACACTAGCATTGACCTTAATCGTCGCGGCTGTTTGGATACTCTTGAATTTTGGCCTCGGGTTAATTATTGTCGAATTAACCGAATCGGTAAGTATTGCATTAATCAGCTTGCTAGCGATTAACTTACTGTTTGGTTTTACTTTGTTTAGGCAGTTAAAAAAAGTTTGGCGGCTCGTTGGTATACCGACAACTTTTACGACTTCTACTCAAGGTGAAGCTACTAATGAATCTCTAAATAAAGGCAACTAAGATGAAATTTTTATTAGCAAACGAATTAAAAGCAGTCGCCAGCGCTAAGCAAATATACCTGGCAGCGTCTGCACTTGATAAACATCGCACATTACAAACCAAAACTGATGTAAACCGTCTTTTGGTATCTCAAAAAGGACTTTTAGCTGCTTTTGGTGCTGGGCTTACTAAGGGCTTAGTCAGCCAGACTTCTGGCTCATCAAAATCACATTTAACTAACTTAATGAAATTATTAGTCTCTGTAGGTTAATAAAAATACTGATGAGCTTGTACTGAAGCACCTAAAAGCGAATGGTTCAGGCATATTGTTGCACGATTTTCAGTAGTTTACACAGCGGCAATAGAGCTTGATTATTTCTCATATCTAATAGCACTCACGTACCAAAATTTATCTCCCATTGGTGTTTTTACCACGACTTCATCATCAAGCTCTTTTTTCAAACATGCGCGCGAAATAGGTGAATCAATTGACGAATAATCATTCCGGCCATAGATTTCCTCCGGCCCAACGATACGGAATGTGAGTGTTTCATTGTCATCATTTTCTAAACTAACCCAGGCACCAAAAAACACTTTACCTTCTTGCTGAGGACCGTAATCAACAATTTTAAGTTCTTCGAGTATTTTACGCAGATAACGCACTCGGCGATCAATTTCTCGTAAACGTTTTTTATTGTATTGATAATCCGCATTTTCACTACGGTCACCTAAACTTGCTGCCCATGAAACTTTTCGAGTGGTTTCTGGACGGTCTTCACGCCAAAGTTTATTAAGCTCTTGTTGCAGTAAAACATAGCCCGGGCGAGTAATTAATTTTGTTTTCATAACGGATACTGCAAATAAAATGGCTTAGATGAAAACTGTATTTAACAGTAAATGATGAGAAAATATAATACCGATTCAGCGGTAATAATATAGCGAAACGGCTCACTAATCTAGCCAATGTTAGTTACTAAACATCCGATAAATTACTTTGCCTTCCACGCTACTCTTTACCGACTTCTTTTTTCACTCGCCCGATAAGCTTAAGCGTCGCAAAGGTCATAATACTTAGTGCAATCGCAATTTCTATGCGTTCTAGCCCAACGGCGATACCTACTGCGCCGGTAGACCAGATGGCAGCGGCAGTTGACGTACCGCTGACAGTAGAAGAGTCTTTCAAAATAGCGCCACCGCCAATAAAACCAATTCCGGTGACAATACCGGCAATCAATTTAGATTGCGCGTTCTGATCATCAAAGATCGACATTGCCAGAATCGTGAAACTACAAGCCGCTATAGATACCAAAGGAAAAGTTCTTAAGCCTGCCGATCTGCTCGTTGTCTCTCTTTCCCAAGCAGTCATAAAAGGTAAAACTAACGCAATAAAAAGTTGTATCAGGTTTTTCATCACATCATCGACATTAATATTAAATAGTTCCATAACCCCTTTATCTCCTGTCAGTGCAATATAACTAAATTATTCATCAGTGAATTATATTTATGCTTTTATATTATTGACACTAACCGAGTTTACTTTTTTAGACAATAATTTACGTACTTATCAAAAAATAGATCTTTAGTTAAAAGAATACCGCGGTAATACGCGGTATTTTTACCGTACTGAATAGACTAAATTAAGCTTGATTGGGAATAATTTGGATCTCAACACGACGATTAAGCGCGCGACCATTCGCCGTCGTATTATCAGCAACACCACGTGACTCACCGTAACCTGTAGTTTTTAAACGGCTAGCGATAATGTCTTGATTCGTTAAGTATTGCTTTACACTACCTGCGCGTTGCTCGGATAGATTTTGATTAAACTCTGCGCTACCCTGACTATCGGTGTGACCTTCAATGCTCAATAAAGTTTTTTCATATTTATTGAGTACTCGTGCAATAGCGTCCAATGTCTCGTAAAAACCTGAGGTAATGTAAGCTTGACCCGTTGAGAATGTAATATTTGCCGGCATGATCAAACGTAAATTATCGCCTTCACGCACCACTTCGATTCCTGAGCCAGACAATTCGTCACGAAACTCCTGCTCTTGCTTATCCATATAATCGCCGATAGCAACACCAGCAAGAGCGCCGATAGCTGCACCCCATACCGCACGTTTATTTTTGTGGTTACTGGTCGACTTGCCAATAACAGCGCCGGTAATAGCACCGATAGCTGCGCCTTTTTCTTTGTTCGTACTTGCACATCCCGTGAATACTAATGAAAGAGCGATTAAACTGACAATGGCTTTTTTTGATTGCATAAATAATACCTTAGATAGAAATAATACCAATTAAAAACATGTTTTCATCTTAGCAATAAATGATGAACGCTCGATGAACGAAACACTAGCATTTTAGCAATTCCCATGCCTAAGTAATACTTAATCTGAATTCGAGATACGTTATATGTGTCACTGCTATGATTTTTCCTGTATCTGCGTTGCAGGATGTAGGTACTTGCTTTCTATCTGGAATAAATAACCGTAATCTTGCGACAAATAGCCGCTTATTAGATACGCAAACTTGACTTATTTCCGGTAAAGCTTATGTCACTGCTAAGATAGAAATTTTAACCAAAATCGGCAGCGGATTATCGAGCATAAAAAAACACCACAGCTAGCGTGGTGTTTTATGAAAATAATTAACCGAGGGCGGAATTAATTATTTAAACACAGCATCAACCGCAATCACTTCGACATTTTTTGCTGGCAATGTCAGTTTATAGCGTTCGATAATTTTATCGGTTGCGAGCAACTCCGCGGGTTTCTCAGAGTTATACTTCAATGGCGATACCTGTTCAGATAACAAACGCTTTTTCATATCCTCGCCATCACCGGAGATGAAGACATATTGAATATTATCGGTTTGTAAGTTTTCTTTAATCACTCTATTTACGTCGGCTAACGAGAGTTTTGCAAACTGACTTCGAACATATTTAACAAATTCTTCGGTTTGATAAAACTCACTATCAAGGGCATAACCTAATTGCTGATCTTGGCTAGCAACCAATTGTGGCGCATAGTTAGTTAAATAATTGCGCGTTGCTTGGAAGTCTTTTTCACTCATACCATTGGCAATCAGTTTATCTAATTCGTACAAGGCTGCACGGGTAGCGAAATGAGCATCATTATTTGAACGTAATGGCCGTAACCATACTTGAAATATTTGGCTCGAACGACCTAAGTTAGCATCTGGCTTAGTTTGAAACATACCGCGTGGAAAATATTCAATATAAGCATAATCACCGTAGTTCATACCACGCGCTTGACGTATCTGCTGGTACAAATAGCTGTTTGAACTTCTGTGCTCACCAAAATATGAACGCACTAACCAAAGTGCGGCCCAGTCTTCATTATTTCGAATCGTGTCAATTGGAAAACCAAAGGAAACCGCCGTAGATTGTGCACTTTTTTCTACGATGGTTGCATGATGCCCCTTCAATACTGGCGCTTTAGCAATAGTTAAGCGTTTTTCATCACCTACCGGTAATGCGGTAAGATCTTTCATTAACTGAGCTTTCAGGTCACTTGGCATGGCTCCCGTTAACCCTAAATGTAACTTAGCTTGGGTTAATTGTGTGGCATAGAACGCTTTAACGTCTTCGATGGTAAGCGCTGCTAAGTCTGATAAATCACCACTATTGAAGTTTTCATAAGCATGACCTTGATAAAGTTCACTATAAAGTACTTCCTTACCTAACTCCTCGTCATTAGATGATTTAAGACCCGATTTTATGCCGTCAATCAGCTCTTTTTTCAAACGTTTAAAGTCATCTTCACGCCAGCCTGGGTGCAATAATTGATCACTGATCAATTGATACCACTGATCGACGTTATCTTTATGAACACGGCCAGTAAATGACATCATCTCTTTATCCAACTGAGACGAAAATTGCCCAGCTAGCGGATATAGGCCCTGCTGAATTTCTTTATAACTGCGCGTTTGTGAACCACCTTGCGTTAACATACGTGCCATGAGTGCAGCGACACCTTTTTTACCCACAGGATCTGCTGCCGCACCAGTGTAAAAAAGAAAGTTAACATCAATTAACGGTGAGTCATTGGTATTATCTAATACTGAAAACAGGGCTTTTTTCGGTGTTGCTTGCTCCATATTTAATTTAGCCACGGCTGCATTTAAGCCAACTTCTTGCTCAAAACCTGCGACTTTATCAAGCGCTGACAAGGTCACTGTTGTACGGTTTTCATCAATAAAATATTGATTAGCAATACGCAAAACATCTTCTGCCGAAATATTATCGAAGCTGTTATATAAATGATTAATCGTTTCAGGGTCACGATCAAAATGCATATAGCTCGCCAGTGTTGCTGCGATTGACTCCGACGAGTCTAAGCTGTTAACAAAGCTATATTTTAAGTTAGACTTTAAGTTATCAAGTTTCTCACTCGATACCAGTTCAGTGCGCGCTTGTGCGTAAGTGCGATTTACTGCATCACGCACAGTCGCTAAGTCTTTTTCTTCATTCACTTTTATGAAGACATGACGTAAGCCAGCATCTTTTGTTTCTGGGTTGTAGTTAAACATTTGGCTCGCCAGTTGTTTATCTACCACTAGCTCTTGGTATAACGCTGAATTATTTGAGAAGTATAACTCTGAGATTAAATCTAACGCCGCACGATCTTTCTTTTTCGGCTGCCAATCGGCGCCTTTATACGACACTAATAGCCAATGACCTGGTAAGCCATCAAATTTTTCATGAACATATTTTGCAGCTTGCTGTTTTGGCTCTTGGGCGATCTCATTGACAAAATCACCTTTTTGCCAGCTTCCCCAATGTTTTTCTACCATAGCCATCGTTGCAGCTGGTTCAACATCACCTACAATAACTAAAGAAACATATTCAGGCTTATAAAACTGTTTGAAAAACTTTTCGCCGTAAGCAATCTGCTCAGGCATAGCTTCAACATCTTCAAAAAAGCCCATTGTCGTATGCTTATAAGTATGAGTATCAAAAGCTTCTTTACGCACAGCCGCTAATAATTTACGTATAGGACTCGCATTGTTTTTTAAGTATTCACCTTTTACCGTTAAGGCTTCTGTTTTAAATTGCGCATCGGTGTAATTGAGGTTTTTGAAATGATCCGCTTGAATTTCTAATACCTTTTCTAAGTGATCTTTAGAAAAGTCTAAATGATAATTAGTGTAATCATTTGTGGTGTAAGCACCGTTATCAACACCGGCATTTTTAAATAAATCGGCATATACGTCTTGTGGAAATTTCTCTGAGCCTTTGAACATCATATGTTCAAAAAAGTGCGCAAAACCTGTTCTGCCAACTTCGTTTTCATCACGTGAGCCAACTGAAACGGGAATTTGTACGGAAACGAGATCTGGGTAGTCAGTTTTAACAATGAGCACACGCAAGCCATTTTCTAATTCTTTAAAAACATAATTTTGGCTAAAAACTTTGTTAGTATTAGTTTCAACCGCAGCACTTTGCGCCGTTGAATTTTGATTAGTTTGCGTGGCTATACAAGCAGAAAGTGTGAAGCTAGCAACGATAGCTACCGCTAAATATTTTAATTTCATTGTCGATCCCTTTATTGTTATGCCGATATTTTATGTAACTGACGATAAATTTTCACTATTTTAACGCTTAATTATGTAAATATTTTGTAACATAATACATACAAGTAGTGCCTCGACAACAGTCAATAAAGAGAATAGTGCCTTATGAACAACAAGTTTAACGGTAAAACCGTGATTATTACCGGCGCTTCCGCCGGAGTTGGTGCAGCAACGGCAAGAACGTTTGCCCACCTAGGTGCTAACTTGGTTTTAGTTGCTCGTGGTCAAGCCGCGT
>Ga0208643_1001848_pt1 | contig 11071 bp, 2 predicted proteins | sample VirMetDEL_Nov_12_FD_184516 | JGI IMG/M metagenome (GOLD analysis project Ga0208643, IMG submission 184516) | Aqueous microbial communities from the Delaware River and Bay under freshwater to marine salinity gradient to study organic matter... | ecosystem: Environmental > Aquatic > Marine >... | reverse complement strand
CCCTTGGTCGATGATTAGGTTGTAGCGGGCTGCGCTCATATGATTTCCTCCATTACAGAATTATATCTAAGTTGACCTTCTATGTCAAGGTTTATTTTTTTGAAACCTTGGTTTTACGCAAGGTTCCCGATTTTTACTCTGGGGGTGCTTTCAGATCCGCTATAAATTTCAATAACATCATTCACAATCTCAAGTCGAGAGCTGCTCGTGGCGCTTTTTAAGGAGAAGCCCCCACTTCTGCTTTGGATCTCTAGAGCAGTACCGCTCCACTTTAAGAAGTCATTGTTTGTGCCTATATGGAACTTTGCTACAGAGCTACTGGTTCCTTCAAATCCAAGGAAGAATCCCGCTCCAGACGCTCCGTAGGCTGTCTTGCCCGCCGAGTATATCTTACCCCGAGTTGATGAAGTATCGCTATTACCTGTACTACCTAAGATAATACTACTGGTCGCATTCAATACAGTGGTTCTTACGCTATTAGAGTCAATGGAGTCTGCAGATAAAGTACCATCAACTATCATACTGCCCATTACCCGTTCGGCAACTAAAGTACTCCAAGACGTGTGGTCTCTAGCGCTGGGCAGCAGGTTGCCTGCTGCTGTTGAAGTAATTGGAGCGCCTATATATATACGTTCTCCTGCCATAAAAGTTTCATTGGCAGCACCCATTACTCTAATTCTAAAGCGATCACCCGTTCGTAGAATCTTTTCACCATTCTGACCTTCATCATCTACCAAACTAGCAGCTATCTTAATTGCAGCCGTGGCTGTTTCTGGGGCAAGCTCAGTGTGTCCCGTAGTAGCAAAACTTTGGGTTAATCCTCCTCCCATCCAATCCCGAGCATTACCTGTAGCAAAACTAGAGCTGTTGGTTGTTATAGTAGTAAACTGGTACTCAGTAAAAGGCTCTTTACCCGACAAAGTGATTGTAGCCTCGGTGGCGTCAATCTCTAATTCTAAATTCCCGATCAAGCGGATACCAAGCCTCTTATCTATTTGGTACCGTAAAGTGCCAATAACAGCGTTGTCTTTATCTTTAATCTGTGCGTCGAATACTATAGCAAGATGTGCGGGGTTACTGTAGATACTACTGTTTGAAGCGAGAGTTAGTGTACCTGAGTTAGCTACAGATACCGCAAAAAATGCCGCTCCTGTAATCTCTGATATTGTACCAAAGTGCCACGTATTATCCGCCCAATTACTAGTAGCAGTACTATAGCTTAATCCTGTACTCCCCTGGTTTACTGTTATATTACTAATGAATTGTTCTATAGCTGGAACAGCTCCTGTGCTGTCTGCAGATAAAATCATAGCTTGGTTTGTAGCTGCTATGGTGTATCCATTCGCGCCCGCGTTTCCATCCTCTCCATCCTGTCCATCCTCTCCATCCTGTCCATCCTGTCCAGCCTGTCCATTGTTTCCGTCCAGTAGAATTCTGGTCGCACGCATAGTAAGCTCTTTTACAGATAAATAATCTACCCCATTATAGGTATCTTTAAAAGTAACACGTATTCGCTGCGGAAGTAAATCAAAACCTGCAGCGTTATCATTCGTATTAGATCCCGTAGGAGGGGTGTACACAAAAGTAGTGTCGCTCGAGAATGCTTGTACTGTACTAACTGTCCCGTCTTTTGTTATCTTCTCAAACTTGTAGTTGGCAGTACCAAGCACATTAACACCCGCAGCTGTAATTGTCGTATTAGCAGGGTAGCTTGCCTGTAGGGAGCCTCCTCCGTTAGTATAGACAAAATCCGTCCCTAGACTAGTGCTTAAAGTGAGGTCTCTTAGCACATCCGCACTGAGGCCAATGCCCTCCACACCTTCCGTAGTAGTGGGGTGAAAAGCAGAAAACGTCTTTTTGTTTACCTGACCTGCAACGTTCTTAATAGTTTTCTTTATAGAGTATCTTACCCAATAGTAACGAGTAGTAGTAAGTGCTGTCTCTGTAACGGGATCCGTATAAGTATCAGTATCTAAATTACCTGCTATTAGGGGGGCTGTGAAAGTAAAAGAGTCTCCAGACGCCCAGGTAAGGGGAGCACTTAAAGTCACTACTCCATTGCTTGTATTAACTGCAGTAACTTTAACAGGTTGGTCGTAGCCTTTCATAGCTCCGGTGCCTGATAACGTGCCACTTGCAACATCTACGACGTCGCCGATCTGATAATTAGTACCTGAGGTTCCGTTGAGGTTGTTCCAGTTTGTAGTACCAACAGTAGTAATTATATAGATACCGGCTGCATAGCTATTGCCCGAAACTACAGGTATTGATGTAGTTTTGCCGCGGATTACTGTACCTATACCAAGGTCAGTACGCTCATTATTGTTTTGGGCAGAGCCAGCGGGTATTGTCAACGAGATAGAGTTAGTACCTCCACCTGTAGCTGTTGTTGTCATAGTTCTAACATTTTTTACATTGCTAAATACCTGCACGTCGTGAGTAGCAGCATTATACCCTACTCCGTGTTTCCAGGTTAGACGAATACCTCCACCTCCTCCTATAGCTATCAAAGAGTTAGGCGAGTTAGTCAGCGAGCTTACAACAATACCGGGACCTCCTTCTTCGCCTCCCCTGCCTCCTACTTCAGAAGCCTCTACCACATATGCAGTGTCTGCGTGTTCTTCTGCAGTTATTGAGACATTACCATTAGACAAAAAGTTTAGGTTAGTGATTCTCCATAGCTTTTCATCCCAGCCAAAACGAGGGTAGCTAAGTCCTATTACTTCTCCGGCCTGTAAAAGCATACCTGAAGGGCGTACAGTAAGTTGTATCTCTAAACCATTTCTTGATTCGTCAAGGAACTGCTTAATATTAAACCTAGCATTGAAGTAGTTAGTTATTGCAGGAGTAGCAAAATTCCCTTTCTTCGGCACGCCATTATCCTGTCTCAAATACTCTGAGTTAAAGAAGCTAACAGCCCTAGGCTCAAAGTTATTTTGTGGGTCAATAATATTTGCACTAACACTATTGAAGGTCTTCTTGCTGCCTTTATCCGTTATCTTTATCTGGCCTATGATGTCAGTCTCATCAACTTTCTCATACTGACTTAATGCTGCTGATTGGCTTTTAACATTTAACTGATACTTGCCGTTTGAGTAGCGAAGAATACCGTTAAACTGTCTAAGCATGTTATTGATATTATCAAACACAGTATTCTGCGTATTGATAGTATGATTCAGTTGGTGTCTAGTCACGTTTCTTTGAGCATGACTATCCCAGCCTAAATACTTCCAATATTTAACATTATCTGAGTCGTAGAGACTATAGCCACTGGCACTGATACCTCCCGCAGTGTCTATATCTTTAACCACAGGGTTGCCATCTCCGGAAGTTAAAGAGGTACTTACGTTCAGTGCTAAAGTACCTCCTGTCCCGCTTACCTTAGATAGTTGAAGTGCCGCTATGGTAACGCTGCCGGTGGTAATGCTTGCCATTGTGCCAGTAGAGCCTGTCTTTCTTTTCAACTTTACTCCGTCTACGTCTGCGCTCCATACGACCTGCCCTATTCCGAAGGTATTGTAATCATTCCACTTTTGTGCAATCTTGCCTACACAGTCCTTGAAAGTTACAGCAAGATGAGCAACACCTCCAACTGTAACAGGTACAACCTTAGATACTGTACCATAAAAATGTGTTATACCACTGTGCCCGCGAGCATACTTAGCGCCTGGCACAGGAGCAGTGCCAGTCGTTGCAATTACTGTAATCTCTGATCGAGTGTCACACTTCTGAGCCGCATCTTTAAAAGTAGCTAAATCAATGTCTGAATCTTTCAAGCCTTTACCGTACCTTTTATTCTTGATATAATCCATAAGTTGCATGGCCGGATTGATAGAAACTCTTGTATCTTTTTTAGTTTTAATACTGAATAAGTCACCGCTTTGGGGCTCATAGTAGGCATCCCAAGGCTCGTCGACTATAGCCACTACATTGGAAGCTGCAACATTCCAGGCAAATATATTACGTTCCTGTACATAAGGAATTAGTGATGTAGCGTCATAGCGATATAAGGTTATGGTAGCGCCTACGTACTCTGCGGCAGTTCCTCCATTTAAAGCGTTGGGCAACTTTATTGCATTACGAAGTATAACAGTATCAAGAAGTGCTACATCAACCACGTCCCCGTTGCTAGAGTCATCATCTAAAAGAGGAAGCTCGCCGATAGTCGAAGCACCTGCATTGTACGTTTCAAAGCCAATACTAGAAGATCTCATAATAGAATCTTTCGAAACTCCACTCTTATAAAAACCTAACTTAGCAGATCTTCTAGGGGCAGGAGAGGAAGGAGTTCCTTCGAAGGTATCTGAAGCCGAAGTAGCCGCCATTGCTAGGTTCCACGCGGCAGGAGTTGAGGCAAGAATAATAGAACCCTTAGTACCTTGAGTAGCATGAAGAGGTGCTTCTAGTTTAGTGGATATCGAGCCTGTCGCTAAAGTTGCGTTGCCTACCTGCATGTGCCACTCTGTGCCTCCAGACCCCGAAGCAGTTGACATCTTTAAAGCAGACTTTGTAGGAGTAGGTGCGACCTCCCATCTGAAGCGATGCTGAGTGTCTCCGTTTCCATCAAGGAAACTCCACTTATCGATAATTATGGTCTCATACTCTGTTATACCATCGCCACTGATATATACAGTGTCGTAGGCATCGAAATTTGCAGGGTTCTCACTAGCATAAGAACTATTGTGTGCGTAGCTATCATCATAGTTATGGCATTCTACATCTCTGCCTCGTACAATAAAGTCAAGACTAGGCATTGTAGTTTCACCTTCACTTATCACAAACTCTCCGATACAGTAAGCCGTATCAAGTACTCTATGGTTAGGGGTCCAATACGTACCCGGATTGCCTTTGTAGAAATCATTTTGAATTTTAAATAAGTTATTACTAGCTTTTTCAACAAGTAGGTGGTTTGCTGCCTGCGAACCGGTGCCTTTATGAAATACAAGTGTGCAGTCAATAGGTTTTGTAAACCTAAAAGCCTCTTCGTGTTGTATACCTTTATACCCCACACCTCCTGCTTCCATTACACGCGTTTCCTGGGTATAATAGTGAGAGCCTTGTATGGGCTCCGCATTGTATGTCGCAGCATGGTCATTAAGAACCATTCGCCGAATACTGCCCAATGAGTTATATGTAAATTTCGTAAATGCGGTATGTGTATATATACCTACGCCCGTGGATGCAGGGGTTCCTACAAGAGTTTGTCCTCGATCTTGTCTACCCTGACAAACAATATCTACAGACTCTTCTTCGGTCTGCGCGCTGCGTAAGGTTTCATCGTTTTTATCAACACATATAGTAGTTTTATCGTCTAGTAGAATATCTAGTACGCCACCGATTGGGCCTTCGCACAAAGCATAGCCGGCGTATACCTGGTTAGGACTAGCTTTGAGGTTGTCAAAAAAGAAAGGTATACTATCAATCTTCTGGACTCCGTATACAACAGGTAGAGCTTTAGCCTGTAGGTTTAGTTTCAAATCTATGTCTGTAGGTACTTCTACGTCATAGTCTACAAAAGATACTTTTTTACTTAATCCAAGGTTTTTCTTTTTATATACGGTCTTCTGTCTTGTTTCTGTCTTATTATATGTAGCTATGAGGTTTAATGCGAGTTCTGAGTGTGCAAAACCCATATCTCCAGCATATTCTTTTCTCAAAATCATGTTTAGGTCAGGCTGGCCTTCGGTGTTTAAAGCTCTATGGTCGCTATCTTGTGTGACACGGTTCTGTACTCTAACAAAATCTCCCCAGTGGCTGCTAAGAGTCCAGGACATAGTAGCACCCTTTTTAGGGTCTTCATTTAGAGATGCGTTCGATATTATACCTTTAAAGAGGAGCATGGCGCCTCCAGAGGTATATGTACTGCCTGCTCCAGTAAATCCTGGACGACCTCCAATAATCTCGTTAGTTTCAGGATTTATATGAACCCTGTAAATTATAACTTCTCTATTGATATAGTTAGTGTACGAAACGTTTCCATTACCTAAAATAAGGGTACTGATCTCTTCGGAGAGCAATGTAATTTGGTATAACTTATTAGTCTCTGCTTGGATAGCGCTGCCGCCTGTCTGAGTAACTTTAAGAACTGTTCCTCCCGCGGTAAATCTGTTAATAACGGCACTCTTCCCGTTGTTTGCTCCAGCGCCGGCTGAGAATAATATTTTATCGCCTTCAGAGAAGCCCTCTTCTGATAAGTCAATATCCGTGGTAATAGTATTCTGATCTGCATTAAAGGTACAAGTAGACATGACAGCACTACCTAATGCCGTGGCATCAAGCTGTAAATTCAAGCTAGAGGCCTTGGCTTCAATACCTTCGTTAATTGTTCCTACAGTCAGAATTTTATTCGCATGGTAGGTCTGAGAGCCGTTAGGGACTGCAGTGGTTGGAGTAGTGTTTGCAAGTGCATCTTTTTCTATTACGTACTGTTGCTGTCGGTTAAAGCTGCCATCGTCAAAGTCAATGTCGATAATAGAATCTGTAAGGTAGCTATAGTCCGTGGCCTTCTCGGCACTGATTCCACTATAAGTAGAAGAGATCGTAGGTCTTTCAAACTTTATTAAGTGCGCTATTATGTAAGGATCGTTGTTGTAAAGAGAGTCTCGTAACTCGTTGTTATATGGGCGATAGGACATTATTTTTGTGCCTCCTGCAATTTAAGGGAAAATTCGTATAAGTTTTTATGGTCAAGAGAATACTGCTGTGTATCACTAGTAGCTATCACTCTCATTAAAGGGTTGTGAAATGTTAGAGTTGCATCATCGTATAAATTTCTCTGAAGGGCGGGAGAGATGTAAAGTCTCGCAGTTTCCGCGCTTCCATCATCAGCGGGCTGAGAATCATAGGTATCTTTGGTCTCTGTCCTTACGACTTGGTATACTTTTGTATGGTTGGAGTCGCTGGCGTCTGTAACAGTAAAAAAGTCGCCGGGCTTTGGAGCGCCATGAGTACCAGCAGCATAGCTTGCAAACGACATCAAGATATTGTCAGTACCTGCTTTTGCATAGGTAGGTGAGGCAGAGGTTAGAGCAGAGGTACCTACGGCAGTTGCTATAAATATGTCACCCTCAGAAGCGTTGGTAGCACCACCAACACTGCTCCAGTTAGTTCCGCCAGCCACTGAAGTAATCTTGTATTCTTGTCCAACAATGAACGTACCACCTGCCTGAGGAAGTTGCACTGATTTGACCACTTTTCCAAGGCCCGCTACGCCGCCTACAGATTCATTAGTAGGGCGGACTGTTTTTGCGAATAGAGTAGTTTGAGGCACCTTATTCTGGGGCAAAGAGACAAAGAAAGGGTTTAAGTTCCCTCTCTTGTGCAACAAAAAGCTAAAAAGAGGATCAAACTGTGCTCTCGTAAGAGGGTTATACCCAATACTAACACTCCAGGTATGTCCGGAAGCAGAGCGAGTTACTAATCTACCAGAATTAGTACGCTGGCTCATTACTTCACTTTTTGAAGTAATAGATACAGACTTGTATCCTGGACCTTCTCCACCGGCTGTAGCCTTGCCGGTGTCTCCGATGGTGTTATTTGGGTCTGGTAATATATTTTGAAAGGCCATTATATTTGTGTCTCCGCTACTTGCTCTAGAAAGAGCTCTCCTTGTTCATTCGCTGCTTCTCTAATCATTCTGATTATGTTAGCTCTTTGATTCATTAGTAAGTCTTCTACGCCTTCTGCGTCGACAGCTTGGATAGAGAAGTTTACGTTAGTTGGTGCTCCGCCTGCGGCAGTCTGCCCTGCAGGTACTATATTTCCTGGTACTTCTGGTACAAATAGCTCAGGACCTTGCTCTCCTACAACAAACCCCGCAGGGCCTCCTGCTGCTCGGTTCTTATAACCTGTGAAAGCAGGGGTAAAGTTCTGCATCTGCCCTTGGCCGGAAGCACCACGAGCATAGGAGGTCTCTCCGGCTTGGTTATTTCCTTTCGCAAGGTCTACAGTATTATTCCGAGACCCCATTGAGATACCTGAAGGTGCGCCACCACCACCACCACCACTAGCGCCTCCTTGGAAGCTAGATTTTTTAATCATGGCAAGCTGTGCGAGGCCCATAGCCCCGACCATACCTGCAAGTATAAAGTTAAAAGGAGGGGGAGCTGCTCCGAGCATTGCTGTAACTCCTTGAGCAGTAGAGATAACTGTCTGAGCCATCTTCATCTTCTTGTCTATTTCAAATGCTTTCTTCTTCGCTGCAGTCTTCTTAGCTTCTAAGGCTTTCAACTTTGCCACACTTGCTGAAGACTGTCCATCTCGTGCCTTCTCTGCTGCTATCTCTTGGTCAATACCACGAATCTTGTCAGCAGACATAGACTTTGTTAAAGCACTTAAACCTGCTATCATAGAGCTTGCTATACCTAGGCCTGTCTGTACTCTGGTACCCATCTCAGCAGTCGTGTCTCCTACTACTTCCATGCCTACTGAGAACGCTTCTGCGAAGTTTTGTACTCCTGAAATAGCATTACCCATAGTAGCGCCTTCAGGTCCCATGGCTTTAAGGTCTTCGGAAACCCCTCTCATAGTCTCTTTAGCCGCATCTGTTATTGCTGCCGACTTCCCTTCGTCACCTGCTGCAGTGATGTTGCCCTGTCCAGCAATTGCAGCGGAAGCGGCGGCTCCCATGCCCGAGTCAGTGGCCTGTGTTGCTAATAGATTGAACTTCGCTCGTGTTAGCTCGAGCTCTTTCGCTAATTCGACGTTAAAAGCCTTTTGAGCTTCTGTCTTTTTTGGAGTACCTTCGAGGGCGAGGCTAACAGCTTCGCTCGCATTCTCTCGCGCTTGGATCTGTAAGTCTATTTCTTGCTTTAAAAGGTCTAACGGATTGCCCCCAGCTGCCTTCTCTACAGCAAGAGCACTAAATTCCGCGGCGTTGGCTTTAGTCGCAATGTTTAAGTCTTCCATACGCTGTTTCAGTTTCTCTAGCCCTGCTATAGTGCCGTCTTTGATACCATAGGCTTCAAGTATATCCGCTGCCATTTGCTTAGTCGGACCACCTTCTTTTCCTACACTATTTACTTTATTGAGGGCTTCTGTGACATTGTCTATCTCAGTTGCATATAAGCCCCAGGTTGCTGTTGGGTCTCCTACGGCTTTCTTTGCCGCAAGAATCGTTTCACTAAAGGTTTCAAATGAGTTTACGGCGGAGTTTGCCTGATCGCTAGCTAAACCTATGGCTTTCATAAGTACTACATAAGCCTCCTCTCCTCCTCCTGCCTTTGTAAAATCATCAAAAGCTTTAGATACAGAGGCCTGGGCTTGTGTAAGAGTACCCATTGCCATAGCACCATCTACGCCAGAACGCTCTATACTATCTGCAAGTGCAATATTCATATTAGATAATGAACCCATTAAAGACGAGGCTGCAGTGATTGCTGTCTCATCTAACTTCTTTATTTCTCCTTCAGTGAGCTTTGATGCTTTCTTCAGTGCTCTGCTTTGCAGGAACTGCAGCATAAGTCCTGCGCCTCCAGAACCTCCTGGCTGTCCAGAACCTGCATTTAGACCGGCTGAAGATATAGCCATCATCTTCTGTGCTTTTGCAATTCTCATAATCTTATCGGCGTTTGCTGCGCTGAAAGCATTCTGAAGCGCAGTAGAGGTTTCAAGCAACATACCTGCTATAGGCTTTAATGTAACAAGCCAAGCCTGTGTCGCATCTTTCATCTGAGGTATGGTTTTAGCGTACTGTTCAGATACCTTATTAAACTCGTCGAATACCTTCTCATTTTCTTTCATCTGCTTACCAAGCATACTATTGTCTTCAATAAGTCTTTTTACTAAAGGGCTCAAGATAGCGAAAGCTGCTATAGCCATAGCTATATAAGGCATAGCCACTAGGAACGCTGCTCCAACGAATTTAGCCGTCCCTGCTAGTGCTAACATTACTCCTCGTCCAAACGACATGGTAGCATAAAGAGCTGTTTGCGAGGCCATTGCCGCGCCTGTTGCAGCTTGTAACTCTCTAAGTGCTAAAATATGTGCCTTAATGCCCGCTACCAAACCTACTTCTTGTAGTGTTCCAATGGCATTGGCCATATTAGTCGATACTTGTGCTAATCTTTGTCTATGGATCTCAGCATTCAGCTGGTTACGGGCAGCCGTAGCTGCTACTATTTTCTTTGTACTGGTATTATGGTGATTGATAGTTGTCAGTAAAGCCTTGTCCATTTTAATTAGAGAGTCTGTGCTTCTATCCGTCATATGAGCAAGTACATTGAATTTATTAGTTAATAGATCATTAGGTTTAATAGCTTTCAAAGCAGCGGCAGACTGTTCGTTTGTTCTTTTAGCACCCTCTGCAGAAGCTTTAGCCATTCCTGACAAACCTCCTACTATTTGGCCTGCGATAGATGCGCCGAAAGCTGCTGCTACAGCACCAAGGGCAGCCTTACTGCTCCCTAGGAGAGACAGGAAAGGCCCTAAGAATGTATTTATAACTTCAATACCTGTTTTTGTCAGATCGCTAAAAGTAGAGGAAAGCTGTGCGTATGCACTAGGATCTAGCGCCTCTGCAAGAGCTTCGTATTTGCCCAAACCATCCTCAATGATGGCATTAGTAAACGCTTGTCGACGCTCAAATTGGGTAAGTTCTGTAGAGGCTTTGCTGTGTGCAATAGCATAGTTTTTTACTGCAGTATCTAGACGTACCATGATACCTAATTCATCTAGGATTTCTGGTTCAAGTTTTGCAGCACCTCTGGTAAGACGATCCATTGCGTCTCCCATGTCTCTACCGAGAGCAAGTGCAGCACCTTTTGCAACTTTAGCTAGACCTTCCATCTGTATCTGACTGAAGCCAGCTGAGACCCCTACTGCTGTGGTGCGCATGGCTTGCTCTGCTGAGATAGCATTGTCAGTGATCTGTTTTAACTTGTCTGCCACAAGGGTAAGATTCCTGCCTGCGGCTCTACCTGTAAACTCCAAACCTTCTTCAAGTTTAGCAATTGCATCGTTTCGAGAAAGTACACCAAAAGCTGCGGACAACGCGAACACGTTTGCAGCAAGAGTAGCATAAGCAGGAACAAGGCCGCTGGTCATACCTTCTGACATTTTTGAGAAGGACTTG
>Ga0208643_1001846_pt1 | contig 11073 bp, 24 predicted proteins | sample VirMetDEL_Nov_12_FD_184516 | JGI IMG/M metagenome (GOLD analysis project Ga0208643, IMG submission 184516) | Aqueous microbial communities from the Delaware River and Bay under freshwater to marine salinity gradient to study organic matter... | ecosystem: Environmental > Aquatic > Marine >... | reverse complement strand
TGAATATTGGGATTCTCTGGATACCTATTTAGAAGAGATATCCGATAATATTGGTGAGGGTTTTATATTATCTAATGGTTTGTCCAGAGAACAAAATTAATTTTGAGTTGATATTAATAGGCGTGTTGTTATGACACGCTTACATAATATTTATTTAACAACAAGGTGGATACAATGACTGATGAACAAATTAGATGGGCTATGTCGCATGACTGGTACTATTACACTAGTAAACGTATGACAGACAACGTCAATGTAGTTCATGTCAAAGATGATATGACTACTGGCCGTACACTGGACTTTGATAACTTCGAAGAGCTTAAAATTTGGGCTGGATATTAGGGGGTATAAAATGAATAACTCAAAAGATGAACTGGTTTTTATGGGCGAACACACCACTAATGACATAGTATTACATTATGATTTAATGTTTTGGGCAGGTGATGAAAATTTATCCTTTCAATCCAGTGTTAATTGTTTTGGTCAATACGTTATAAAACTGACAGGAGTATAAGATGAGTACAACAAAATACAAAAGAACAACTATCAGAAATTTTATGGGGGCTACTAGCGCGGCCCGCGCAATGAATAGCCTTATAGCTGAGAATCTCAGTGAGTTATATGAGGTTAACTAATTAGTTATATTATATAGGTGAGTATGTAATTTCGTGATAGCATTAAGAGGTGATCATGTCTTATAAGAAGTAAGTATGTCGTATAAGAGGTGAGTATGTCGTATAAGAGGTGAGTATGTCGGATAACAAAAAGGTATTAGTTGTGGTTTTATTGGTCTTATTCGCTTGTTCAGTGGATAGTTTATTAATTATGGGTGGGTTATGATGTTAAATTTAGGTGGCTACAAAATAGCAAGAACACAAGATGAGTTCATTAGCAGTTTGTTTACCCGTGGAGGTACTTCTGAAGGGGTTATTACTAAAATCAATAAGAGAAGTGTAAAGTTCAATCTGTTTGACCAGAACTTTATTATAAATAAATATGGTTGTATCTGTTTGGCAAATGAAAACGGGTTGTTTTATCCCTCCTCATTTAGCAAGTATTTAGATAATATACCACTAAGAATATTAGCGGATTTTGTAGATTTACTGACAAAATCAAAAGAGTATAACGGCAAAGACACAATATTTAATTTTAAAGGGGTGTAGTATGCGGGATTTAAGAAGTTATAAAGTAGAAAGCTTGACGGAAAATGTGGTCTTAGATAATTATTTTATGTCAGAACAAGACAATCAAGCTTTTTTACTTGCTCTAGTTAAAGAAGAGTTTATTTACACTAAAGAACAGTTTATTAACTTAGTATTAGACTTAGTTTTTTTATCAGCTAATGAGAAGTATCTTAATAAGTTAATGAATGAAGCAATTAATGAAGCAATTAATTAAATACGTATATATATTAATACCAAAATAATTTGGTTTTGTGTCGCAATTAAGGAAAATAAATGGAATTTTTTATTTATATAATTATCGTAATAGAATTAATATACCTATACTTTGTATATAAGGACGAAAACAAATGAAACAATTGAACTATACGAACAAACAAAAGCACGTTAATAGTGCTTATATAACAACGGCAGAACTATTGACTGCTTTCTACCCTGACGGTGTACCAATAGATCGGTTAAGGGCGCATATGGAAAATGCTAAAGAATACTTAACACAAGAACAAATTGATACGGCAGAGAACATGACAAAAGAAAAGTATAATATTATATAGAATCTAACTAATAGCTCTTGTATATCAAGCGTTATTAAGGTAGACTTTACCTCCATTCAATAAAAGAGTAATTATTATGTCAGATATCAGAGATTTACAACAAAACGTAGCAGATGAAGTATCTATTAACTTCGAAGATATTATTTACAGCGACCACCCCACAGATTTTTTATATGAGATTGCAGACAGCGGGGTCCCTATTTATAATTACGACTTAGCCCAGATGTTAGCTAGTGATTTTAACTTAGCCTATGTTGAAGATGAGGACCTTGTTGAAGGCGTAACAGATGTATTTAGAATTATATCTGTTGCCATATACGAACGACTACTTCAAACAGCGTATGAAGCTTACAGTAGTTGTAAGGATGATAGTTTATTTTCTTTGTCTAACCAAGTGGCTGACATAGAAGTCAAACTGGATTTAATAGTGGGAGCCCTTGAAGAATTAGAAGGCTACGAGAAGACCCTAGCTAATGAGCTCAGAGAAGAGCTCCAAGAACTAGAAGATAAACGAGATGAACTTAACGACAAAATTGATTTTATAGAAGGGCTTGACTAATGAGAATATATTGTATTACAATGGAGGAGTTCTTGGACACCATACAAGGGCTAGTAGTACGGGGCTTGACGTTCCAAGCTAATACAGGTAACTTTTTAATTGAGCTCGAAGGCGGCTACTAGCCACTACAACAAGCTTAAACCATATGAGGTAGGCTATCCTACCGCTATTAACTACAAGGGCTTACAATAGCCCACAAGGAAACACAATGGACAACGAAATTAATATTGGCGATGAGTTTTTTACTACTTTGGCATTCGCTGGAATAAACCTAACACCATCAAAAAACTATGTTTGTACTGGGATAGGTGGGGACAAAGGCGCAGCTTATAAAGTCTATTTTATTGATGACGAGGGAAATGAAGACTGGCATTTTAACAATGTGTTTAACAAGGCTAAAAAAGCAACACCAGTGATTGAAGTCAAACCCCATAAGTGGGCCGATGTTATACACCAATGGGCTGATGGTGCTGAAGTAGAGCTCAAATCAATAGATGGTTGGAGTAGTATTATAAACCCAGCATTTTTCTCGGGTTGCACGTATAGAGTTAAACCAAGTGCGGAGGCCATACAACAGGAGACAAACAAGAAGATACAACAAGAGGTAGACAAGCAGTACGCCAAAATGACCGTTGCTTTTAACGAATACATGGCTATTTCTAAGTCTGGACAAGAACATATTAACAATTTAAAATTAGGGATTAAATAATATGGGCGAACTACACGTACTAACCAAGCACGGCAAGGTAATATTCAAATCAGAAAACAAGATAGATGTAATTTATGAGCATCAGAACTATCACCGAAAACAACGTGTACTCTATAAACACGTAGGGGGGAGTTAATATGGCTAAGTATCTTATCGAAGTAGAGATTGATGACGAATACAGTAGATTAGAGCTAGCCTTAGAATTAGCGATGGCTTTGGGGTCTATAGATAGCTATATATTTGAAGCGGATATCTTTGATACTATGACTATTTTAGAGGTCCATGAAGCTAATGAATGACGACAACTGGTACGACATCCCCTTGGTGGTGTGTGGTGCTGTAATTATAATTTGTTTACTGGGGGTTTGATATGACAGAAATTTTGATGGGACCATCTATAATCTTAATCGGGTGGGGTATGGTAATCTTGCCATTTCTTGTTGTATTTTCTTGTCTCTTTGATTGGTCTATAGAGCAGGTACTAGGGGCTACCTTTATGTTTTTCCTTGGGGTTTGTTGGTTTGTTATTGCTTTTTCACTTATACTTTAGGGGTTAAGATGGGCGTATGTATAGAGAAATTACCACATAGCTGTGGTTCACAAAATGGGTTACAGGTATTCGAGGGGGAGGAGGGTTACAACGGCTATTGTTATGCTTGTACCACCTTTGTACCAGACCCTTACAAGAACAAGCCAAGAGGCTATAAGCCTGTAGTTATCCGTAAAACAAAAGAGGAGATAGAGGAGGAGCTAGCTGATATAAAAAGTTGTGGTGTTGTAGGTCTACCACAACGAAAGCTACACGCTCTAGCCTTAGGTCATTTTGGTGTTAAGGTCGGTATGTCTGAAGTGGATGGCAAAACACCAACTGTTACTTACTTCCCTTACACTAGAGATGGTGAAGTTGTTAGGTATAAATGTGTTCTTATAGCTAATAAAAAGATGTGGAATGTTGGGGATAGCAAAGATATAGACCTCTTCGGTTGGCCTGAGGCTATTAAGACGGGTAGTAAACGTTTATATATAACTGAGGGTGAGTACGATGCTGTTGCACTGTATACCATTATCAGAAAGCACACCAAGGATGAGTACAAAGACATATTACCTGCGGTGTGTTCACTACCTAATGGAGCAGGACAAGCTAAGGCTGCTTTGTCTAAGCTACTGCCTAAGATAAAGCGGCACTTTCAGGAGGTGGTACTGGTCTTTGATGGTGATACGGCAGGACGCAAGGCAGTAGATGAGGTTATGACCATAGCGCCTAAGTGGTTAGATGCTTCATTACCTTGTAAGGATGCCAACGAGTGCCTTATGGAGGGCCATAGTAAGGCAGCATTCAACTCTGTGTTATTCAGAGCTGAAAAACCTAAGAACACTAGACTAGTTTGGGGAGAAGAGATACATGAAGAGGCAAAGGAGAGAGCTGAGTTCGGTGTGTCTTATCCTTGGGATAGTGTTACTGACCTTACTCGTGGTATAAGAACTGGTGAGACTATATACATCGGGGCAGCACAGAAAATGGGTAAGAGTGAGGTTGTTAATACATTAGCTGCTCACTGTATAAAACAGCACGACTGGAAGGTTATGGTTGCAAAGCCTGAGGAGGCAAACAAGAAGACCTACAAGTTAATTGCAGGTAAGATTGTTAGTAAGGTATTCCATGACCCTAAGGTAGACTTCGATGAATACGCATACGAGGAGGCAGGGGTCGTATTACGAGGTAAACTATGTATGGTTAACCTCTACCAACATTTAGGTTGGGACTCACTACAAGGGGACATAGTAGCTGCTGCTGCTGAAGGATGTAAGGCCATCTTTATTGACCCTATAACTAACTTAACTAACGGGATGAACTCAGCAGATGCTAACACTAAACTTCAAGAAGTTGCACAAGAATTGGCGGCTATGGCTCTTGACCTCAACGTGGTTATTTTTATTTTCTGTCATCTACGCAATCCAGATACAGGAGTTCCCCATGACAGAGGAGGTGTCGTTCTTACTGGGCAGTTCGCTGGTAGTAGGGCTATGGGGCGTAGTTGTAACTACATGTTTGGCTTGGAGGGGAACAAAGACCCTGAGTTAAGTAAAGAAGAGCGTAACTTAAGAACTCTAGTGTTACTAGATGACAGAGAGTTCGGTGAGGTCGGACGTACAGATTTATTCTGGGACTCCAGAACTACACAATTTAACGAGGTATGAGGTGGATGAAATACAGGACTACTACAAGGAAAACTATGAAAAAATGATAAAGATTGCCCGTAACAAGACAAGGAATACAGGCTGTGCTGAGGAGGTGGTCCAAGAAACTTTCTTTAGGGCAATTAAATATGGTGATAGCTTTTCTGTTGACAAGGGCTCTTTAGATAGCTGGGTAAATGGTATCCTAAGTCGATGTATTAATGATTGGCTCAGAGGTTATATGTTACAAGGTCGAGAAGTAGAGTTCAAAGAGGAAGAACTCACGGATGAAGAACTTACACTTTCAGAGAACATAGGGGAGGATAACAGGACAATGAGCGAGATCAAGGCTATGGTTAACGCTATTAGCTCCGAGAGTAACAGGCAAATTTGTTACTTACATTTTATAGAACAACATACACCTAGGGAGATAAAGCAAGTGATTGATGTTACTCCTGATGCAATAAGAAGTGTGTTGAAACGTTTTAGAAAAGACTTACAGGTGGTGTATGGATAAGGTTCGTTGGTATGAAGGAGGTATGACTCCAAAGAAAGACTGTCGTATGGATATGACAGAGGAGAACTTCGATAGGATTATCGCTATGAGGGATGAGGTAATTTTTGAGATGAAAGATGAGATAGCTTACTTAAAAAGTAAAGTTAATAAACTGCAACAAAAACTAAAATAGGAGTTACCTTGGATAAAGAGCTATATGTATTTGATATCGAGTGTAATGGTTTTAATCCTGATAAGATTTGGTGTATAGGAGTCTCTCAGAGCTCTGCTAAAGGGGTTAATACTACAATCTCATATAATCACATGAGAAAACTGTTTAGCCGCCCTGAGGTAGTCCTAGTGGCTCACAACGGTATTAGGTTTGATAAGGTTGTCTTACAAAACTTATTGGGTATTGAGATTAAAGCCTTGGTTGTTGATACATTGGCATTGTCATGGTACTTACACCCAGCAAGAAGTAAGCACGGCTTAGCTAGTTGGGGTGAAGAGTTCGGAGTACCTAAGCCTTTAGTAGAGGATTGGGAGGACCAACCTATAGAGGTCTACTTAGAGCGTGTTGAAGAAGACGTTAAGATTAACACCTTACTATGGGAGAAGTTCTACAAAGAGCTCTACAATATGTATAAGAACGATGATGCGATATGGCGATTCATCGAGTACTTGTCCTTTAAAATGGACTGTGCTGCTGACCAAGAGCGATTCAAGTGGAAGCTTGACATAGACAGGGCTCAAAGGAACTACGATTCTCTTTCTGAGATAAGAGATAGTAAATTCTTAGAGTTACAGGCTAACATGCCTCTTGTACCTGTTAAGAAGAAACGTGAAAGACCTGCTAAACCATATAAGAAAAATGGGCAGTTATCAGCTCATGGTGTTGTTTGGTTTGATTTACTTAAGGAACACAACTTACCTGATAGCCACCAAGATGAGGTTGTGGTTATAGCTAGCTACAAAGAACCTAATGCAGGTAGCCCCAATCAAATTAAAGATTGGTTGTACTCACTAGGTTGGACACCTACTACGTTCAAGTTTGTACGTAATAAGGAGACTAACGAAACTAGGGAAATACCTCAGGTTAATAACAAGGACGGTGATGGTGTTTGTGATAGCATCAAGAGGTTGTTTGTTAAGGAGCCTAAGCTACAACTACTGGATGGGTTATCAGTAGTTAAGCACAGAGTAGGAACGTTTAAGGGGTTCTTAGAAAATGTAGATGACCACGGGTATCTTAAGGCAGAGGTACAGGGCTTAACTAATACATTACGCTTTAAGCACAAGGTTATAGTTAACTTACCTGCTGTTGATAAGTTTTATGGTGAGGAGGTCAGGGGTTGTTTAACATGTCCTGAGGGCTATGAGCTAGTAGGTAGTGATATGGCTGCACTAGAGGACAGAACAAAGCAACACTATATGTTTCCACATGACCCAGATTATGTAGCTAAGATGATGGAGGAAGGTTACTGTCCTCACGTTGATATAGCTGTACTGGCAGGTTACTTAACTAAAGAGGAGGAGGTAAGGCATAAGACTGGAGAATTCTTAGATAATCAGGATAAAGTTTACATTAAAGGTGGACGTAAGAAGGCAAAACCTGTAAACTACGGTGGAGTATATGGACAAAAACCTAAGGGGTTAGCCAAAGAGACTGGTATGCCATTAGGTCAGGCCAAGAAGTTATACGATATCTATTGGGAACGTAACTGGTCCGTAGAGGTTATAGCAGCAGAACAAGTTGTTATAAAAGCTAATGGTAAACGTTGGCTTAAGAACCCAGTAAGCGGATTCTTGTACAACCTCAGGACGGATAAGGATAGGTTTAGTACCCTTAACCAAGGTACGGGTGTTTACTGTTTTGATATGTGGGTTAAGGAGGTGAGGAACTCTGGTATGCCTATTATAGGACAGATGCATGATGAGATAATAGGTCTTGTCAAGTTAGGGTGTAGAGACAGAGTTGCTTCTGTTATAAACAATGCAATGATTAAGACAAATAACTTATTACAGCTTGACAGAGAGTTAGACTGTGATGTACAATTCGGTACCACATACGCTGGTATTCATTAACTAAGAGAGAAATATAAATGGCTTTAAACGCACGTAAGATTAAGAGTAAAAGCAAGTTCATCGAGCAACCTACATTAGCAGTGGATAACTACCCTGCACGAGTAGCACAGATTATTGACTTAGGCTTACAGGATGGTGGTGAATGGAAGGGTGATAAGAAACCACCAGTAAATAAAATCTATATCACGTATGAATTGGTTGACGCATTCATGGTTGATAAAGATGGTACTGAGTTAGAAGACAAGCCACTGTGGAAGTCTGAGGACTTGAATCTCCTTAGCCCTGACATGGATATGGCTAAGTGTAACAAGCGTTACAAAGCTATTGACCCTGAAGAAGTCTTTGACTATGACTGGTCACAGCTATTAGGGCAACCATGTAGTGTACTTACCATACACAAAGAGAGCAAAGGTAAGACGTATTGTAACGTAGGTAGTGTAACTCCTTATGTTGTAAGTAAGCGTAACCCTGAGCTACCTGAGTTAAAGAATGAGGGCAAGATGTTTACACTAGATGAGCCTGATATGGATGTGTTTAGTGCATTGCCTGAGTGGTTACAAGAACGTATTAAGTCTAACTTAGAGTTCAAGGGTAGCCCTTTAGATAAGATATTAAATGGTGATAGCAATAAGGCTACTGAGTCTGAGCCATCTAAGTCTGCACCTAAAGTTGCATTTAAGGACTTAGACTTTGATGAAGACTTACCTTGGTAGGAGGTTTAAATGTTAACACAAGATAGACTTAAAGAATTGTTTAATTATGACCCCCTCACGGGGGTGGTTACTAGAAAAGTCAAAACGAGTAACAGCACTAAAATTGGAGAGGTGGTCGGTTCTTTAAGCGCTGTTGGCTATTTACATGCAAAGGTGAATAGTAAAAGCTACCGTTTACACAGGTTAGCTTACTTTTATATGACGGGAAATTGGCCTAACATTATTGACCACATTAATGGAGTAAAAAATGATAACAGGTGGGCTAACTTAAGGTCTTGTACTCAGCAGCAGAATACATTTAACCAGAAAATTTCATCTAACAACACTTCAGGATTTAAAGGGGTGAGCTGGGTTAGTAAAAGTAAAAAGTGGTATGTAACCGTAGCGGGACATAAGCCTAATGCACATGTTGGGTCTTTTGATTCTCTAGAAGAGGCCGCCAGTGTTGCTAAGAGGGTGCAAGCGGAGGTTCACGGAGTTTACGCTTGTATTAGGCAGGAGAATAGATGTTAGCACTAATTGACGCTGACTTAATCGCATATGAGGCTGCTGCGGCAGCCGATATGGTAGAGGAAGGACACGAGCGTAGAAGTTTCGATTATGTAGTAGACAAGGTAGATGAAACCATAAAGTTTATTACAGAGAACTCTGGTTGTGACTCTTACGAGTTATTCATAACAGGTAAGGGTAACTTCCGTTATGACATAGCAACCACCAAACCTTACAAAGGAAACCGTAAAGATACACCTAAGCCTTTCTACTTAGAGGCTACACGTAAGCTACTGGAGAGTTATGGTGCTGTAGTGTGTGATGGTATGGAAGCTGATGACATGCTAGCTGTACGTGCCAGAGAGATGGACTACAACGATTGCTGTATATGTAGTAGAGACAAGGATTTACGTATGGTACCTTGTATGCAATACAGTTGGGAGGTAGGTAGACAACCTGAGTGGGGTCCAGAGTTAGTAGATAGGCTAGGAGGATTGCACTTTAGGTTCTCTGAGAAGATACTTAAAAATGGGGAAAAGAGTAATGCAATTAAGAAGGTGTATGGTACTGGGCTTAAGTGGTTTTATGCACAACTTATTATTGGGGACTCTACCGATAACATCGCTGGTCTGGAGGGAAAAGGTGGTGGACTTGTTCATCAAGTACTTGAACCTTGTACCACGGAAGAGGAGATGTTCTTGGCAACATTCAGTGCCTATAAAGATAAGTACGGTGACACCGCAACAGAACGTATACTAGAGCAAGGTAGACTGCTCTGGATGCACGACAAGTTAGATGAACGAGGTGAGGTTATACTATGGGAGCTACCTTATGAAGTTAAAAGCTAAGGACATCAAGATTTGGAGGAACAAATTACTTAAACTACAAAAAGGTAAGTGTAAGTTATGTGGTCTGGAGTTGTTAGAGGATGAGGCAGTCCTAGACCACGACCACGTAACAGGTCACATAAGAGCGGCACTGCACTCAGGTTGTAATAGAGCTGAAGGTAAGGCAATTAATTGGATATATCGTACTAAGAGTCAAGACCCAGTAGAGTTCGCTAAACAACTAGCTAAACTCTGGGCCAAGGACTATAGTAAGCTGCCGCTACACCCAACTCACAAGACCCTTGATGAGAAACGTATAGCAAAGAACAACAAAGCACGTAAGCAGAGAGCTAAGAGGAGGGTAGATGTCAAATAATCACAAGGGCTATGCATTGTTTTTAGATGTAGAAGACAAGAAACAACGTATCATTAATCAAGCTACGGTGTTAGCTAACATATTTGAGGACAACCTAGCACAGACAGGAGCTTTAAAGGGTAAAGGCTGTAGTAGTAAGGGAGCGGAGTTAACCACAGGTTACTTTGAGAACCTTAATCACGGGGACAGAAGAGATGTGCTTACGTTGTACAGAGCATTTATGGTTGAACGTGGATTTATGGAGGTGTTACATTGAAAACAATAATACACGTAAATCAACATGTGGTTAAGGCAAACAAGAAGAACAACACAACAGACCCAGTGTTAACTTGTAAGACATATAAAACTAACAACTACGCAAGTAAAGTTGCTGTCTACGGACAAGATGGCCTACTTTCAGGGTATTTTATATACAGCCCAGACAAGCCGTTAAGTTGCGGAGCGCATGTGTGGTTTGAAACTTTTAATAAAGTAGAGGTGTTACATTGAATGATTTAGATATTTGTAGAAGAATAGCAAAAATTGAGGGCTTACGTGTATCAAAAGATGTAAAGCCTAAATGTGGTAGCGTATACGCTAATATTTACCCTAATGATTGTTACGGTAATTACAATCCACTAACAGATAATGCTTTGTGTTTTCAGTTGATGATTAAGTATAAGTTATCTTTATTTGCGCCTGAGGGTGAGCAAACAAATTGGGATTGTATAATAATTGATATATTTACTTGTGATGAAAATCCAAACAAAGCGATTTGCTTAGCAATAATTGAAGCAAACAAAGGAAAATAAGATGAGATTAATTAGAGATAGAGAACAAGGCGTAGTTGTTGAAGACAGAGAGCAGTACATAGAGGCTATCCTAGACACACTACAGGACAGGTTAGAGGTCATGGTCTACCAACGT
>Ga0208643_1001844_pt1 | contig 11087 bp, 16 predicted proteins | sample VirMetDEL_Nov_12_FD_184516 | JGI IMG/M metagenome (GOLD analysis project Ga0208643, IMG submission 184516) | Aqueous microbial communities from the Delaware River and Bay under freshwater to marine salinity gradient to study organic matter... | ecosystem: Environmental > Aquatic > Marine >... | reverse complement strand
GAGAATGTTACTCTTGTTACTCTCTTAATTGGTCGTACATAGTTAGACATAAGGTCTTGAGTACGTTGGTTTTGTCTTGTTATTCTCTTTTGTATCTTGTTGTATGTTTCAGTAGTCATAAGGTGTGTTGTTTATTTGTTAATGTTTTTAGTTAGATAGGTATAGTTCAGTGTGTGAATGTCTGTTAAACCCTTGTTTTACTTAGCATTTTTAATCATATTTGTTATTTTAGTTTGTAATTCTAAGTGTTTTGGATTCTTATCTCTGGAATAGTAATAATCCATAATTGCATCTTCTAATATGTATAGTTCAACTTTAGTTAGTGTGTTCATGTTGTTTGTTATTTGATTCATATATATTATCCAGTTGAGGTCGTGTTTAGTTTGTAAATTCAATTACTTCTTTTATATTATCTAATCCCCATTTTTGAGCACTGTGCTTTGTAGCTTCTTCAATGCTATTTGCTCTTACAAAACTGTAGAAGTTTCTTACTTTACCTTTTGAGTCTGTCCAATTTGATTCTTTAATTACTTTGTACATTGTGTATTTATTTTAATATTCATTTATATTATCCGTTGAGGTTCGTGTTTAGTTTGTAATTAATTATTTATTTAATTCCTTGCTTTTTCTTATTAAGTCTGTTTGATATTCTAACTCTTTTAAGTATAGTTTATTTAATTTTTTAAGAACAAGTTCTATAGAGTACTCATAGTTTAAAGATTTTTTATTTGATACTTTAGAGATTAATTTTTTAAGTTGTTTAGTAGTTGACATAGTTATAGTTTTAATCATTATTTGTTACACTTATATTATCCAAAGTTGGTCGTGTTAACCTTGTAAAAAATATACCACCGTCGATGGGTGTGGTTGAGGTCAGAGCGTAATTATATTATCCAAAGAGATCCGTGCTTAGTCCGTAAAAAACACAGATCGGTTCGAAGTAAGTGCTGAGGTTACACGAAACTAGTTAGCACAACACTCACACAAATAACACAACAAAAACCTAAAAATCCTAATAAAAACTACAAAAAAGGGGGCCCCGTGGGGTTAAAATAAAGGGTTTAGTTTAAAGGGCTGGTTATCAGAATGTTATGTATAACCCATTACTTCAGTATATCTTACAACAATAATTACGAAAAAGTGTGACATTAGGGTGTTAGTATATATAATGTAGGGGGCTATCGTCGCACTTTTAACATTTGTATTTTATTTGTAATTATACATGTATGAAAAGTAAACAAAAATTATCTAGTAGGGCTTCGGCTGCGAAGAAGATTCGGGATTTGGCTTATGCGATGACGCCTCGTAGGAGGAAGATGAAAGCTGAGAACCAGAGAAAGCGCAGGGCGGCTTTAAAGAGTGGTGTGGATTTATCGGATAAGGATTATGATCACACTAAGAAAAAGTTCGTGTCTGTTAGAGCTAACCGCTCGGGGCATGGAAAAGGAACCAAGAAAAACAATACTAAGTAAACAACCAATTAACAATTAACCAAAACAAAAAACCAATGACGTATTATTATTACAAGACCAACACATGGACCAACGAAGAACCTAAAGTTTCTGAAGAGGCTAAAAACCAGTGGAAGATGTTATCTAAAAAGAAAAACTGGAGGATTACACAATTGCCTAACGGCTTTTATCAAACAGAGTTTAACATAGAAGATAACAATTGGACAAGCGTTACAAGACGCGAAACTATAGATGGTGCAGAGCAAGCGATTGATTCTTCTGTAGATCACTACAAGAAGAGATTAAAAGCATTGGAAGGACCAACTGTAGTTAAAACATTTAAATAGAACCACTTTTATAAATTAAATTTAATGGAATACAATAACCCAAGTGAGATTGTTAAGAATCTTGACTTTGGCAATGATGCTAAGTCTAAGATTGTAAACGGAATAAACAAGTTAACTAGTGCTGTAAGCTCCACGTTAGGTGCATCAGGTATGTGCGTAATATACGAAGATGCTACAGGTAAACCTATAGTAACAAAAGATGGAGTAACCGTAGCTAACAGTGTAGTGCTTTTCGACCCTGTAGAAAACATAGGGGCAACACTTATAAAAGAAGCGGCTCAAAAAACGGTTAAAGAAGCAGGGGATGGTACTACAACTAGTACTGTCCTTGCTCACTCTATATTAACAGAATGCTTAGAAGCATCAGATAAGATAAACCTAAGGGATATTAAAGCTGGTGTAGAAAGGGCAAAAGAAAAGGTAATAAAGTACCTCGACGATTCTAAAGTTAAAGTAAGTAATAAAATGCTGGAATCAGTTGCATCAATATCGGTGAATAATGATAATGAGCTGGGCGGTATTATTGCTAAAGCATATAAAAAAGTAGGTAAAGACGGTATAGTCCTTATGGAAGAATCTGAAACAGACGAAACACATGTTAATATAATAGACGGTGTGGAATTTGATTCAGGGCTTAAATCACAGCATCTAGTAACAGATGTAGAGAAAAACAAAGTAGAGCTAGAAAATCCAGCCGTACTTATTGTTGCCAGCCCGATAAGTAATATTCGTAAAATACAGAATGTATTAGAGCATGTTGTTAAAAACAAACTAAGCCTACTAGTTGTAGCTAATTTAGACCAGCAACCACTCTCTGCATTAATAATGAATAAAGTAAAAGGTAATATAAAAGTCAATATAATAGATCCGCCTGGCTTTGGAGCAACAAAGCAAGACACACTAGAAGATTTAGCTGTAATTACCGGAGCAACCGTTATTTCAGAAGAATTAGGTGATGATTTAGACCTTATAGACCCAAGTTGTTTAGGTACAGCCTTAAAAGCAGTTACTGATCACAACAATACTATAGTAACTGTAGAAAAAATGCCTGAAGATGTTTCAGAGCGAATTTCTATAGTTAAAAAGAAAATAAAATCTGAAAGCAACGGTTTTATTAAAACAAAGCTTGAACAACGCTTGGCTATGCTCTCTGGAGCTGTCGGTGTGATCAAAGTAGGTGCAAATAGTAAGGTAGAGCTAAAAGAAAAAAAGGATCGAGTAGAGGACGCCATACACGCCGTTAAAGCAGCACTTAGAGAAGGTATTGTTCCAGGAGCGGGTGTCGCATTACATAATGCGGCTGACGAACTAAAAGGTGACATTGCTGAGAACATTCTTTATAATGCTATAAAAGCACCTTATAAAAAAATACTAGAGAACGCGGGTATCGCTTACCCTCATTATTTCGACAAGGGTAAAGGAATAAACGTTGTTACTGGAGAAACATGCGACCTTGTTAAGGAAGGTATTATAGATCCAGTACTAGTTACTAAAACCGCTCTTATTAATGCAGTTTCCGTTGCATTAACTATAATTTCAGCAGATTGTATAATTTCAAACATTAGAATAAATGAAAGCAGTAAATAATTATATAATCATAACTAAGATTAAAGAAGAGCTTAAAACAGATTACGGATTCATTATTCAAGACAATAAGAATGAAATTCGTTATTTAAAAGGAAAAGTGGTTAACTGCGGTGAAAAAACCGAGTGCATAAATCCAGAAGACGTTATATATTATGATAGACGCGCAGGGCACGACATAGTGCTAGAGGGTAAAAGCTACACAGTTATCAAGCAGCAGGATGTAATAATTGTCGAATGAGACTAGATGCATCTGAATTAAGAGAAATGCAACTTTTCCGATATTATAGGTTAACCAGAAAGTGGGCTTGTAAAACATATGAGCTCACTGATGGTGACCTTGAATTATTAATTTATTTAGATTGCGTTGGTAGATTTACGCGTAATGATTATAAAAACGGTACATACCTAATGAGTTGGGACAAACACCGCTGGGAAAAGCTCAGAAAATTAGATTGGATAAAAGTATGGAGGCCTAGAAACCATACAACCCAAAAGTATAACATATACGAAACATCTTCAAAAGCAAAAAGATTAATAACAAGGATATACAATATATTGTTAGGCAAAGAAGACATTCCTTTTAAACGTACTAATGTATTTTATAATAATAAAACATATACAGATAAAGTATTTAATAAAGCTATAGATGATATGTTAAAAGATAAAGAACGATAAAAATTAATATTATGCCCTATTCTAAAAAAAAGACTTCAACTAAAAAAAAATGCAGCAAGTGCGGTAAAATGTATACAGGATCTAAATGTAGCTGCAAAAAATAATGGCAACTAAAAACGCACCTTCAAGAAAAAAATCCCTTGGCTATTATGCTAAAGTAAATAAAAAAGGTGGTACTGGCTCCAAAGCAGGTGGTGGTATGACAGCCAAAGGTGTTGCTAAATACAGAAAGGATAATCCTGGAAGTAAATTAAAAACAGCAGTTACTACTCCTCCATCTGAATTAAAGAAAGGAAGTAAGGCTTGGAAGCGCAGAAAAGCATTCTGTGCTAGATCCAAAAGCTGGACTTCTGAAAGAGGTAAAGCTGCAAGACGTAAATGGAACTGTTAATATTATGAAAAAATTATCACCAAAACAGATGCGCATTGCTAAGATGGCAAAGCCTTATAATAAAATCACAGGAGCTGATTTTAAAACAATAAAAAACAAAAAAAGAAAGTAATGCCAAAAGACGCATGTTATACTAAAGTAAAAAAACGATATAAAGTTTTTCCATCTGCATATGCAAGCGGTGCTATTGCTAAATGCCGTAAAGTAGGTGCAAAAAATTGGGGCAATGGCAGTAAGAAAAAGTAAAAAAGGGGCAAGCCTAAAAAGATGGTTTAAAGAAGAATGGATTGATGTCCGCACTGGAGAGCCTTGTGGTAGAACTAAAGGTGAAAAAAGAGGTGTACCATATTGCCGCCCTAAAAAAAGAGTTTCATCGGAAACACCAAAAACAGCATCTGAAATGACCTCTTCCGAAAAGAAAAAGAAAATTGCGGGAAAAAAACGGTTAGGCCAACCAGCAGGCAAGCCAAGAAGGGTTAAATCTTTAAAAAGAAAAAAATGAAATCAAAAGGGTTAGGAGATTCTATTGAAAAAATAACTAAAGCAACAGGTATAAAGACTATTACAGAAAGAATATCTAATGGAATAAATGTTCCGTGTGGTTGTAAAGAAAGAAAAGAAAAATTAAATAATTTATTTCCATATAAAAAATAACTATTATGATACCAAGTATTATTATAAATGTCATACTATTAATAGCTATAGTGTATTTAGTGTTTGTACATATTGGTGCTATTAAGGATGAAGATAAAAATTTTATTCCAGACAGTTTAGAAGATAAAGTAAAAGGAATAAAACAAGATATTTCAGAAATAAAATCAAGACTAGGCGAAGAGATTGGTGATGTTAAAGATGCTGTTAAAGAGGTTGGGGATCAACTGGGAGATATTCCGGATGCATTGAAAACAAAAAGAAAAGGCAGAAAGAAAAATGTCTAAAAATAAAAAATCTTTTTCCGAAACAGGTCTTGGCAAAATATTAACTGGTGTTTTACCTCAAGTAATAAAAGGTGCTTCAAAAGTATTACCAGATAATGGCGTTCTGGGTATAATAAAAAATATTATTGATACTGACCCTGACATGTCTACCGAAGAAAAAGAAGCCGCTCACGATCAATTATTAGAACTTTATAGACTAGAAGTAGAGGATAGAGACTCTGCTAGGAGCAGGGAAGCTAGAATAAAAGAAGCAGGCGGTAATGACTGGATGATGTCCTTAACTGGAATAGTCGGGTTATCTGCTTTTGCTTTTTTAGTATATACTGTAGTAACAACAAACGTTCCAGAAAGTAATAAAGAAATATTCATTCATATGATTGGTATTGTAGAGGGTGTTGCATTAAGCATCTTCGGTTATTATTTTGGATCAGCTGTAAAAAAAGAAAATAAAAATGGCTAAAATAAGTAGTTACGCTAGAGACCTTATAATACAAGACACTGACAAATGGATTGGGACTGACGGGCCAACTGGAATAACAAAAAACTTTACCGCACAAGGAATTGCAGACAATTTTAATACTACCGGCAAAATATCAGCAGGTGGACAGCAAACATATAAATTTTATTCAGGGAGTGTTTCAGGTAGAGAAACCGGAAGTATTTCTTTGCCAGACAGTACTGGGGGCACTATACCTTTTTCAACGATAACGGATCTTGTATTTAGTAAAATAAATTTAGCGGGTAAAACTATAACTAATTACTTAGAATATTTAGAAGGAAAATATATATTTATATTTGAAACTTCAAATATAAATAATTTTGCAAAATATCGTTTAACTGACATAACAAATAGATTTTCCCAGGTAGCTTTTTTAGATATAGAAGTAGAATTTGTAGAAGGACAAGGTTCGTTCGAGCCAGGCAAACTTTATAGCTTTATTGAAAAAGTAATATTAGTGCCACCTCCTCCTGGAGACAAAAGTTTTCTTTACATACAAGAATCGGCATCTGATACTTGGGTAATAACGCATAATTTAGATAAAAGACCGTCTGTTACTGTTGTAGATTCAGGAAGCAGTGTAGTTTATGGAAATACAACCTATAATGGGGCGAATCAGATAACTATTAATTTCAGCGCACCTTTCAGTGGTGTAGCATACCTAAATTGAAAAAAAAATAAAAATTATTTAAAATAAAAAAAAATGTCTATAAATTACTTAAACAACATTAACCTTAATAAGAATGAATTACAGAATGCTGTTATTCAACCTTTAGCTACAGCCCCTAGTTCTCCTGTTGAAGGGCAGATATATTATAATTCAGGAGATGATAAAATATATGTTTATGATGGTACGGATTGGCAGCCTGTTGGTGATTTACACACAATAGAAGGTAACTCTATAAACATAAATGGTGCGGTATCAGCATCAACGCCAGGTGCATCAACTAATCCTCCACTTGTTGAGGTTAATGAATCTGATACAGGGACTAATACAGGGGGTAATGGCAGTCATGATCATGGGACTGTAGATCTTAGGGTTTTAGAAACTGATGGTATATATGAGGATATAATAGCTAATGGCGATAAAGGCGAATTTCTTGTACGTAGTAAGCATATTTTTGAATACTTAAAAGAATTTGTTACTATTTCAGGTACTTCAAATGAAATTGACGTGTTCTCAGATGATACTGATGTTTATGGAACGCCAGCGGCACAATTAAATCCTGGTATTACAGAGGGTGCAGTAATTAAAATAGGTTTACCTTCAGACGTTGTAATTCAAAACGATGCTTCAGTAAATCCCCCTTCGGGTGAAACAGGTACAGCTGGTGATGCTAGTTTAACAGTTAAAGGTACTACTGAATTAGGCAGAGACGGTTTTGCTGGCACAGATACAGTAACTATATATGGTGACACAACGCTTGGTACATCTGGTAACAATGCTGATTTAACTATAAATGGTAACTTTATAACTGGCGTTGCTGGTGCAGCCAATACAGTGCAGTTAAACGGTAATACAATTATTGGTGATGCTAGTAATGCAAAAAATTTAACCGTATGGGGTGATTTAATAGTAGAAGGAACTACGACTACAGTAAAATCAGAAACACTTACAATAGCGGATAACATTATATTACTTAATAGTAATGTAACATCAGTTGCCCCTAGCGAAAATGGTGGCATTGAAATCCAAAGAGGTACTTCTGACAATGTTCAACTAAGATGGGAAGAATCAACGGATAAATGGCAAGTTACAGAAAATGGGACTGATTATTATAACATAATCACATCTAATGATAGCTATAAAACTTCTATTGGGGATACAACCACAACATCATTTGTTATAACACACTCTTTAAATACAAAAGATGTTATAGTACAATTATTTGACACTTCTACTTTTGACACAGTATACGCAGACGTTATTAGAAATTCTGTTAATCAAGTCACTATAAATTTCACATCAGCACCAGCAACAAACGATATAAGAGTGCTAATCCAAAAGATATAATCTAAATTATGGCTAACCGTTTTTTAAGTAATTTAAGAATAAACGACGCTTATACTTTTCCTGATAATGATGGATCTGTAGGGCAGGCAATGGTTACCGATGGGGCAGGAAACCTAACATTTGGAACTGTTGCTACTGGGACAGCTGATTCTGCCCTTAAAATAACATTAACAGTTAAAAACGTATCAGGAGGAACTTTAAGCGCAGGTACTCTTGTTAGAGTTGCTACTACAGCAAATCCACCATCAGGAAATGTATTAGAAGTAGACGTTGCGGATAATAGTTCTTCTTCAACAATGCCTGCTGTTGGAATTTTAATAGCTCCTATATTAGATGAAGCTGAAGGAGATGCAGTTGCATTTGGTAGAGCAAATGGTTTTTCTACATCAGGATATACTGAAGGAGACCCGATATGGGTTGGGTCAAATGGAGCGTTTGTAGGAACAAAGCCTACGGGATCTGATCTAATTCAAAAGGTTGGACAAATAATTAAAGTACATCCTTCAAATGGGAGCATAGAGGTATTTGGTGCAGGAAGAACAAATGATGTTCCTAATTTATCAGTTGGAAAAATATGGGTTGGTACTACAACTAATACAGCAGAGTCTACTGTTGTTCATTTAGATGAATTAAACGGTAGAGTTGGGATAGGGACTGGTTCAAGTCCGAGTGCTAATCTTGATGTAGTAGGGACTGCAAAAATAGGTCCAAATAGGCAAGCTATATTTTCCGAAAGTAATGGAAATAATTCTTCTTTTATTTTTTCCTCTTCTGGGAATATGGAATTTAGGGGGACTGAAACTGATTACAATCAATTATTTTTAAAATCTGGCGGCAAAGTAGGAATAGGTACTACTAGTCCTAGTACTAAATTAACGATAACTGAAAGCGGAACAAGTACAGGTTCTACACTTTCATTAATTGGAACTAATACAGGTGGTAGTGCATCTCAAGTTTCTCAAATATCTTCATACCAACCTTCTGGGGGTGGAGCTCAAGATGCAGCATTAGATTTTAAAGTTAGGGCTAATGTAGACCCTTTTGCTAGTCCTTCTACTATTATGACATTATTAGGTTCTGGCAACGTAGGAATAGGGACTACTAGTCCTTCTAATGATGTTTCAGGATTACATATTGCAGTAGCTTCAAGTACTGACCAATTATATTTAGAAAGAACAGGTAGTGCAACTGGTAAATGGTGGTTAGGAACAGCTAATAATAGTTTATATTTTTTTGACACTGTTGCTAATGATTTTAGAATGATTATTAATTCCAGTGGCAACGTAGGTATAGGGACTACAAGTCCAACAAATAAACTTACGGTAAGTCAAAATTATGCTTACGAAACATCTACAACTGTTCATAACAATGCACATATAAAGCTACAAGAAGATACTGCTTCCACATATATAACAAATATTAATGGTATTACATATTTGAGTACTGCCCCACAAAAAGGTGCAGATAGGGGTGCTTTAATTGATGGTAATACAAAATCAGCTACAATTAAAATATCAGGCAGGAGTGTTGGAACAATTCAGTTTAAAACAGGTAGCGGTACTACTGGAACAATAATTAGCGAAAACACTCGGATGATAATTTCGAATGATGGCAACGTTGGGATAGGAACTACTTCACCAACAGCGGCTAAATTAGATGTAGCGGGTGCTGTAAACGTTACTGGAGGAACTATTATTTCTGGAGTTGATGTTAACGCAAATGTTGGGGTTGCTATAAATAGAGGAAAAGGTTTATATTCAAATGATGGAAGTTATCTTAGAAAAATTATTGAGCATACCTCTGGCAATGACATTGCTATAGGGCAAGGTGGCACTAGTTTAATAGGAAATATAACATTTCAACCTGGAAGTTCAGGGGATATTAAATTTTACCCTAGTGGAGGTCAAGATGTTACTTTTGCTTCTAGCGGCAACGTGGGGATAGGGACTACTAGTCCTAATGCTAAGTTACACGTTTACAACTCTAGCGGAGGTGATGCTACAAGTAAAGCATCAATGCTATCAGAAGCTGTTTTAAAATTACAGCCACATGCTACTAACTCTACAAATTTACTATTTGCACAGGTAAACGGAGGTAATGGGATAGGACTACAGGTTACTAATGGCTCAGCAACAGCTAACTGGGACTTAGCTTTAAGTCCTTTTGGAGGCAACGTAGGGATAGGGACTACGAGTCCACAATCACAAACACACATATATACAGCAGGTACAGCAGGTAACAACTACTATGAAGGAGATTTACAGGTGGGTGGTGTTTCGTCTTTAGTAGGTGCGAAATTAAATTATGCTTCCCAAAACTCCGGTAGAGTATCTTTAGTTAACCTTAATAACAGTGGAGGTTCTGCATCAACTATAGATTTAGGATTTGGTGCGATAAGTACCGATGGTAGACCTACTAACAAAGCTGTTACCATAACTCAAGGTGGCAACGTAGGAATAGGGACTGTTAGTCCTTCTTCTAAGTTGCATATAATTGGCAATGCATCAATAGGCACGACAGGTGCTGCTTCAAGTAGCGGATTATTGGTTGGAGGTAAAGGAGCTTTTGGTAATTACGTTGGAAGTGGAGATTTTGGCGCAGCATACAATATATCACTTGCGGCAGGTATAACTGCTAAAGGGATTAATATGGGTTACAATGCTACAGCGGACGCTGGATTTATTGGCGTTGTACATAACGGCACTGGTTGGAAAAACTTATTATTACAACCGATTGCAGGCAACGTTGGAATAGGGGCTACTAGTGCTAGTACTAAATTAGAAGTTAGTTCTACTGCACCAAGTGGAGATAGAACACTACCTCATAATGTTCTAACTCTAACAGCTGAAAGCAGTGGTCTTCCTTATAATGGTTTTGGTGGAGCTATAAATTTTAAAAACAGAAGCTACACTTATGGAATACTTAATTCAGCTAGAATACGTAGCGTTATTGATTCAGATTCCGGTTCCAATCGAGGTGCGGGTCTTGCGTTTGATGTAACTAACTCATCGCAAGTATACAACACTTCTTTATTTTTAAAGTACGACGGCAACGTTGGGATAGGGACTACGAGTCCTAATGCTAAACTTAAAATTGAAGGTAGCGGCTTTACAAATGGGTTATCTATAAAATCTGCTGGAAATTCAGGAACATATCCTTTTATGGTTACTTATGCATCAGGTACT
>Ga0208643_1001842_pt1 | contig 11095 bp, 17 predicted proteins | sample VirMetDEL_Nov_12_FD_184516 | JGI IMG/M metagenome (GOLD analysis project Ga0208643, IMG submission 184516) | Aqueous microbial communities from the Delaware River and Bay under freshwater to marine salinity gradient to study organic matter... | ecosystem: Environmental > Aquatic > Marine >... | reverse complement strand
AAAAAGATGGTACTAAGGCTGAAAGAAGACAAAATAAAAGAAAAAATAAAAAATAATTAAGCATATGAACGAGATTAAAAATTATTTAAAGGTTATATTAGAGTTTACAACAGGTTTAGGATTTTATGGCCTTGGATTACTAGCTGCGGCTATGTTTGCTGAACTGTTTTTCGGGTGGACCATGGTAGCAGCTGGTCTAACAGGGGCTTTTATATATAAGAACTATGGAGCTATTGTAGAATACGTAAAAAGTCAATTAAAATGAGTAATATATCAAGTTATACTGTAGCGATACCTCAATCAGGTGACTATGTTCTCGGTATTAAGAAGAAAGACCCTGGAAACCCTGCAAGTAGAATTCAAACATCGTTATTTTCTACAGACGAGCTTAAATCAGTTGGTTTAGGCTATAAGTCCTATGAAGCTAAAGTGACTCAATCAGGATCAGACGATCCAGTTGCGGTTGTATTATATAATAACACTGGTTTAACTTTCACCTGGAGTAGAATAGCTAATGGTTTTTATCAAGTAGCACCTTCAACTAACTTTGTTGACACTAATAAGGTTATGGTGTTATTCACAGCAGCTAAAACACCAAATGGTATAACTGTTTTAAACGATACTAACGCGTCAGAAATTAGTTTTGAAAACATAGTTACAACATCAGGACCTATATCATCGGGAATAGATAACGGGAACATAGAAATAAGAATATACACTTAAAAAATGGCCATACAGTTTACTTACCCTAGAAAAAATAATCCAGATTCCAGTGACCTTCTTCTTATAGCGGACAGTCAGAACTACTGGAGAACTAGACAGATAACTATAGAGGATATAGCCGCCGCTGTTATTCCTGGAGGTTACACGCTACCTACAGCCTCAACAGTGGTTCTTGGTGGGGTAAGAATAGATGGTGATACAATAAACATAGACAACAATGGTGTTATATCAGTATCGTCAAGCGTAGGCTTACAGAACCTACAAGATGTAACAGATGAGGGCAACTCAACCACAAATAATATAGTAATGCTTCTTGGTGGTAGTTCACCAGCAGCAGATACTACTTATTCAAATACTGTTTTAGATGCAGAGAATCATTATTATTTAACAGTTGATCAAGTTTCTAATGCAAGCAATGCTTCTCTTATAAATAACACATATTACAATAACACAAATACGTCTAGTAATACTTATGGATTTATAAATAGAACTGAGAATTATTCTGATAACGCAACAAACTCTTTAGTTGGAATTTATAACTTAGTAAAAGACACTACTGGAATTGTAGGTGATGGAACGGGTAGTACTGATATAATTCATCTTCAAAGAAATGAAATTGACTATAGTTCCAAAGGAAATACTTCTCAACTATATGGAACTATAAATGAGATGAATCTTCAAGGGAGTTCATCAAACACAATTTCAATACTAGCTGGTAATTACAATCAAATTGAATCTGTAGAAAATGCTAATGTAACAATTAGTGATTTAAGAGGTAGTCATCAAGATTTTATTTTAAGTACTGGAACTGCAACTAAAATTTCAGGAGAAAGAATTAATGTTATGTTGTCAGGAACAGTTAATGTTGGTTCTGCAAATCTACTTGAATTAAATTATTCAAATAGTTCTAGTGGAACAGTTGGAAATGTTTATTCAATCTATTCTGCAAGTGACATTCCAAGTTATTTCCGTGGAGATATAGAAATGGGTGATGGTGTATATGAAGCCACTATAACTAATGAAGGGTTACAAACTGCAGATATATCACTAAACCTACCTAGTCTTGACGGAACAATAGCTAGAGTAGAGGATATTGGATTAAAAATAGTTGATGAGGGTAATGGACCTGCATATAGTTTAAGTCAAAATGATAGAAGTAAAAATCTACCAGCAGGGCTTCAAACTGTTGATTTAGCTATTTATGAGTATACAGGTTTTGCTAAATCTATAAGTTTAACTAACCCAGGTAACTACCCAGGTGTTTCTGATGGAACCTACACCGCTGGAGTCTTATCACAAACTGGGTCAGCTCTTCCTACAAACGGTGCCACCTACGCCCCAATAGTAGAGATAGTTGTGGTTGGTGGAGTGATTACAGATGTCTTGCTAACAGGTGTAGAGTGGGCTGGTTTTCAGGTTGGAGACGTAGTAACGCTAGATCTATCTACTCCAACAATTATAACAGACGCAACTATAACAATAGACGCTATAACCAACGCCGGCCCTGAATCCTTAGGTACTTTTTCTTCAGTTGGCGACAATATATCTTATGCACAAGCAAGTACGTATGGAGGTCATTCAATGGTTGGTTATGGCAACACTGCTGTAGGTTATTACGGTAACCACGCAATTGGAACATACAACAAGGTTTTAAATGGTTACGCTTTCACCTCTCTTGGTTATTCTAATTGGGCAAATATGATTGGCCGTGTTGGAATTGGAGGCACCATGGGTGCTTATAACAGAAACACAGAGTCAGCTAATATCACCTTAGGTTTTGGATTAACAGCTAGAGCTAAAGGTGTTGTAGTTGTTGGCACTGGTAACGCGCCGTACACTGGAAGCTTAACAGCTTCAGATAGACCTATGTTCACTGTTGGTATTGGAGATATAGACACTACAAGTACCCTTAGAAACGGTACAGTATCAAACAGAGCAAATGGTTTTACAGTACTTAGAAATGGTTCTGTTATAGCTGACACCTTATCAAAGCAAGGGATAAATCTTGAATCCAATGGTAGAGTACTTGTTACTAGAGAGTGGATTGAACAAACCATAACAAGAGAAGTACCTTTTTTAATAACTGCTTCCCCTGGGGGATCTTCGTCTTACTCTAACTCTAATAATACTATTTATTTAAGTTGGACAGGAGGATCAGGTGTGTATGATTTAACATTACCTTCAGCTTCAGATATACCGTACAGAACTATACAAATTATATCTGATGGAACTCTAAGCGCTAATGATAAAGTACACGTATTAGCACCAGTAGGTGAAAGCATAGATGGTTCTTTAAACCCTGGATTTTACGCTTTAAACAAACCATATAATGGTGTTAAGGTGTGGTCTGATGGATCTAATTGGGTAGTTACTCAAGCAAAAGCTACTTAATAAAGTAAAAAAAACAAATACCAAGTGAGTATAGACTTGTAAAGTATCAATAAATTAAATTAAATTAAATGTCAAATGCAATAGTTAAAAACCTAAACTTCGGCGACGGAGCTAGGTTTAAAATACAAAACGGTGTAGACAAGCTAACTAAAGCTGTTAGCTCTACGTTAGGCGCTGGTGGTAAATCAGTGATAATGGAAGATCATACTGGTAAGCCAATAATAACAAAAGATGGTGTCACGGTTGCAGAATCAGTGATATTAAGGGATCCAGTTGAAAACATGGGTGCGACTCTACTTAAAGAGGCGGCTAGAAAAACTGTTAGAGAAGCTGGTGATGGTACGACAACAGCGACTGTTTTAGCTAATGAAATATTATCAGTTGCTAATGAGGCATTATCAGGTCCAACTACTTCTAGAGAATTAGTAAACGGCATAGATTCCGGTGTTGTGAAAGTTTTAAAGTATCTTGATGATAACTCTATGAAACTAAACGACAAAATGCTAGAACATGTAGCTAGTGTTTCTGTCAACAACGACACTAATTTAGGTGGAATTATAGCAAACGCTTTTAGATCTGTTGATTTAAGAGGTGTGGTTATGATGGAAACGTCAGAAGATGGTAAAACTAGTTTTGATTTAGTTGAGGGTGTTCAGTATGATAAAGGAACTAAAAACCCAAACTTTGTAACAAACGCTGAAACCAAAACAATAGAACTAGATAAACCTTACGTGCTTTTAGTAGAATCACCTATAGATAACTTCAGGCAGATACAAAGCGTTATGGAGTATTGCGTTAAAAAAAACAAGCCAATACTTATAATAGGTGATGTAGACAACACTGTTGTAAACACATTAGCTCTTAATAAAAAGAAAAACGGTTTAAAGGTCAATGTAATAGATGCTCCAACTTATGGGGTTAACAGGAAAGAGGTTTTTGAAGATTTAGCAATGGTTACAGGTGCTACTCTTGTTAATGAAGATCTTGGAGATGATTTAGATTTAATTAGACCGGAGTTTCTAGGTAGATGTGTAAAGAGTGTTACGTATGACTTTGAAACAAAAATAATTATAGATGGTGATAATGACGAGTCAAGAGCTTTAGTTGAGGTTTTAAAAGATAAACTATCTAAAGCAAAATCACCAGAGGATATAATAAAAATAGAGAAAAGGCTAGCTAGAGTTTCAGGTAAAATAGCTGTAGTGAAAGTAGGGGCTAGCTCTGAAGTAGAGTTGAAAGAAAAGCTAGATAGAGTGGAAGACGCTATATGTGCTACAAAGGCTGCTATAAAAGAAGGTATTGTACCAGGTGGTGGAATAGCTCTGTTGAATGCTTCTAATGAAATAAAACCTGGCTCAGTAGGTGAAAAAGCTTTACTACAAGCTATAAAAGCACCGTATATTACGATACTTGAAAACGCTGGATCTGAAGTACCTTACTTAAAGGAAAAAGGAGTTGGATTAAATGTTATAACAGGTGAACGCGTGAATATGATCAGTGAAGGTATTATTGATCCACTGATGGTAACCAAAAGTGCTTTGAGAAATGCCGCGTCTGTAGCTAAAACTATATTATCAACCAATTGTGTAATCAATAATTTAAGGATAGATGAAGGCAATAGGTGATAACTTAGTTATATTAAAAGAGAAGCAAGGTATAACCAAAACAAAAGGTGGTTTACTTCTTGCTGAAAAACAAAGAGAAGATATAAGATACACTAAAGCCACTGTAATAAATAAAGGTGAATTAGTGAAAGGCGTAGAAGAAAAAGACGTAATATACTTTGACAGACACGCTGGTCACAAGATAGAATTTAAAGGAGAAACATTTCACGTTATAAAACTAAGGGATGTAGTTGTTGTTTTATGAGAAGGCTAGAAGCAGATGACTTAAAAAAGTTTAATGTTTTAAAACACTACAGGACAATAAGAAAGTGGGCTAGTAAAAACAACAACCTTAACGACGCTGATCTTGAACTTTTAATATACTTAGACTGTATAGAGCATTTTACTATTGACGATTTCAAAATGGGTACTTATGCTTATAGTTGGGATAATAGAAGGTGGAATAAGCTTATACAAGAAGATTGGGTTAGCGTTTGGAGACGTAGAAATAGAACCACCCAAAAGTATAACATATATAAAGTTTCATTCAAAGGTAAGCAACTTATAAAGAGAATTTATAGGGTTATGGTTGGTGATGAGGATATACCAGAGACGTCTAGATCAAATAAAATAATGAAAGGACAAACATATATGGACAGGGTTTTAAAGACGTCTATAAACAATGTAAATAAAGATAAAAATAGATAATTATGGCTAAATGTAGTAAATGCGGTTCCCCCGCTTGTATGTGTGGATCACCAGCTCACATGGTTGGTGAAGTGGTTGATATGCAAGAACAATTAACATTCAAACCACCGGTTCCCATGAACGAAAGAGGGGGTAGTAAACCAGTTTTCTCACCCTACAACGACGCTGTTGGTCAGAATATTTTTGGTACGCCTGAGCAAAGACAAAAAACAATGCCAAACCCACCGCTGTACAAGTTAGACCCTATGTATAACGGTAAACCAGGTGTTCAGAAAGAAGACTTCGAACAATTTAAAAAATAAGTTATGAAAAACATTAAAAACGGTACAGTAGGTGAAAACGCTTTATGGGACGGACCACTAGACATATCTAGTTTTCCAACAGGTAAAGGATCTAGTTCTGGAAAAAACGGCATGGAGATATTAAAAGCTAAATGTGGTTGTGGAGAAGACATGTCATCTATAATGCAAAGAGTTAAAAGATAATTAAAAAAAATAGTTATGAATAGTTACGACAAAACAATGATGCACGATAGAGAGTTAATCTCTGACGCTAAAAAACAAATACACAGAGTTGATAAGGCTAAGAAAAAATCAATGGCAAACTACAATACCCCTATGAAAAAGAAAGGGTGCGCTAGCAAGTCACCATTAAATATGGGTGGATCTTGGATGTCTAAACACTGTAAAAGCAGATAACAGTAGAGAACTGTTTAAAACTCAAACAAGCCAAACACTAACACTAACACTAACACTAACACTAACAAAATGGCAAATTTTTTAAAATTCAACCTAACGGCTGGAACAGGGGAATTATTAATCCCTATCAAAGAGATCGCAAACGTAGAAACAGTATCAACTACAACAACTAAAATTGATTTAGTAAACGGTCTTAAAAAGTACACTATTACTCATGAAACATCTCCAATCGATACAGCAGGAGTTGTAAAAGCTATCTACGCTGCAATGACTGCTAACCCAGGCGGTATAAAGTCAACTGTAGTTGGACCAGTAAGAGTAGCTCAGGTATTGGACTCTGAAGATGGTAAGCAATTTATCACTACTGACCAAGACAGTGTAACATTCACATCAGCTGTATACGAGAACGTATAATAGCTAACTAACTTAATCTTACGGGCTTAAAAACCCGTAGGATTTTTTTTTAAAAAACTTATGCCTTTCAAATTAAAAAACCCACCATACGAGCAAAACAATACACCTATCTACAATGTAGACATGGAAGAAGGCGTGTTGGGTAAAGCTAATAGAAATGGCACTATATTAATAAATAACAAGCTAGACCCTAATAAAGCTCAGAAGGTTATAGATCACGAAATGGTCCATATAGATCAAATCAAAAGAGGTGATTTAGATTACACAGATACAGCTGTATTTTGGAAAGGTAAAAAATATTCTAGATCTCAAATGCAGGAAGGTGCTAAAAACTTACCTTGGGAAAAAGAAGCTTATAAAAAATCATAACTATGGCTTACAAAATGAAACATTCACCTATCAATTTTAAAGATGGTGACAAAGACAAAGACAAGGATAAGAAGAAAAAGAAGGATAAAGTAGTTTACAAGATCCCTATCGATAAAAAATACAGAAAAAGAGATAAAGATCAGAAAAGAGCAGCAGCTAAAGAAAGAATGGTTAGAAATATGAAAGCCACTGGTAGAGGATCTATGGTAGCTGAAAACAATTAATATGAAAAAAATAATTCAATGGCTAACCGGCGGAGTGATAAAGGAGGTTGGAAATGTCATTGACAAGCTAACAACCACTAAAGAAGAAAAGCTAGAAGCTCAAAGGTTAATACAAGAGATCTTAGAAAAAGCCGATAGCGAAGCTCAAGAACAAGTTAGCAGAAGGTGGGAGTCGGATATGAAGTCTGATTCTTTTCTTTCTAAAAATATACGCCCAATGGTTTTAATATATTTAACATTTATATTTTCAGCATTGGCATTTACTGATGGTAACATCGGTGAGTTTAACGTGTCTGAGGAATACATACCGATATTTCAAACACTATTAGTAACAGTTTACGGTGCTTATTTTGTAGGTAGAACCTGGGAAAAAGCAAAATCAATAACAAATAAAAATAACAAATAAATGGGACAATTTGGAAATCAACCTGATTTTGGAACAGCTATAGAAACTGTTTCAGCTTTTCCAGCCACGCCAACATCACCATCAGCAATATATATAGGAACAGCAGCTGATCCAGCTACAATAACTATAGTATGTGTTGACGGTACTAGCGCTACTTTTACAGCTATTACTTCAGGCGTGTTTTTACCTATAATGGTTAAAGAAATAACATCAGCAGTTGGTATATTAGCTTCTGATATATTATTTATTAGATAAAAAATGGCTGCAGGACTAGGTATAGGGTGGGGTATTAACTGGGGTTCGATAACCTTAGCCGCTAACGCTGTTTTAGATTATCTTACTTTTAAGCTAAACTTTAACACTATAGCAACTGACTTTACATTTACACGTAATTCATTTGCCACAAGAGTAAATGAATTTGGACTAATAGAAACAGTAACAGATTTAGGTTCAGATTTGATTCAGAATGGTTCTTTTGATGAATTAGGTTCAGAACTTGTATCTAATGGAGATTTTGAAAACGGAAGTACTGATTGGAGTTTAGATAGTGGTTGGAGTATTGCAGACGGTATTGGTTCTTGCGATGGCACATCAGGTGCATCAATATATCAGAACGTAGGAGGTGTTTTAGATACTACATATAAAATAGAAGTAACCATTTCTAACTACATATCAGGTACGCTACAAATAGGTGGTAGTTCTGCTAATTTAGAAGCAAGTGCCAACGGAACATTTACACATTACAGAACTTGGACATCAGATTCCACTTTGTATTTAAAGTCGAAATCAGGTGATGGGTTTAACGGTTCAATAGACAACGTATCCGTTAAACAAGTAGACCCAAATGATGATTGGGAGCAATTTGGTTTAGGAATAACAATAACCGATAAAGCAAACTTTGACGGTAGTGGTGCGACTGTGAATTTTAGGCAATTAGGAATTATAACTACATCAAAAACTTACAAAGTTACCTATACTGTTAGTGATTTATCTCAAGGTTATCTTCGAATGAGGGTTGGAGGTGCATATGGTGCTATAAGAACCGTTAATGGTACTTATACAGATACATTAACTGCTACTAATAATAATTTTCAAATATATGGTTTTTCAAACTTTATAGGCTCAATAGACAACATCTCAGCTCAAGAAGTATTAGAAGATGACGTACCAAGAATAGATTACACAGGTAGTACATTTGATGTGCCAGTTTTGAGTAGTGAATTAGTAACTAATGGTACTTTCGATACTAATATAAATGGTTGGGTTAAAGGAAGTGGTACTACAAATCCTATATCTTGGGATAGTGGTAAAATGAAAGTAACAAATGATGTTGCTTTACTAAACTCAGCTCGTCAAAGCATAACAACTGTTATTGGTAAAACATATTTGGTTACTGCTGATGTAGATAGCACTAACGGAGTAAATCCAAGATTAGCAACAAGCAATCCAACAACTGCAATAATAGGCACAGGAGGAACTATCGAAACTTTGTCTTATACTTTTGTAGCAACAAGTACATTTTCAGAAATTAATCTTTATAATTGGCAAAACACTTTGGGTGCTTATAATTTATGGGACAACGTATCAGTAAAAGAAGTTACTGCATACACTACAACAGATAAAGGTGCTTTTTTACTTGAACCAATTTCTACTAATTTTATTGATTATAGTGAAGATTTTACTGATGTTTATTGGATAAAATCTACAAGCGGAAGTGGTATTGCGCCAATAGTAACAACTAATTATGCTGTAAGTCCTGATGGAACACAAAACGCAGACAGAATACAATTTGATGCTACAACAAGTGGAAGTAATGCAGATAGGTCAAGGATTAGAACAACGTTATCTTTAACAGATACATCTGATTACACATTTTCATTTTACGCAAAATCAACAGATGGAACAGACCAAAAAATAGGTGTTTTATTTGATAACTCACAAATAAGTACTTTTACAATAACAGATGAGTGGCAAAGATTCGAAGCGACTGCAACGCAGTTTGGTACATCGTCAATATGTGGATTAGACTTAAGAAGTGGTATTGCATTTACGAGTGATATATTAGTATATGGTATTCAAATAGAAGAATTATCATACGCAACATCTTATATCCCAACTAACGGCACAACAGTAACAAGAGCGCAAGAATCTTGTATTGACGCTACACCGACGATTAATAGTGAAGAGGGTGTTTTATATGCAGAAATAAGTGCTTTAGCTGATACCGGAACAAGAAGATGTATTTCTTTGTCAAATGGAAGTACAAGCAATAGAGTTATGTTAAGATATGATTCTGTTAGTAACCGTATTCAATGTTTTGCTCAAATAGGGGGAACTGTTTACGCTGATATTAGCACAACATCTTATGACACAACTGATGTAAATAAAATAGCGTATAGATATAAAAGTGGAGAATATGCGTTGTACATAAATGGGGTTGAACAAGGAACTAGTACAGATGCTACAATATTTCCACAAGACACATTAACCGAGTTAAGCTTTAGAAGGGGAGATAATAACGCAAATCAAGATTTCTACGGAAGAACTAAAGATTTAAAAATCTACGACAAAGCATTAACAGATGAAGAATTAACTGAATTAACAACTATATAAATTAAATATTATGAAAACCTTATTAGAAACTTTATCAGCATTACCAAAAGACAAAATGCTACACTTTTTTTATGGGAGCTTGTTCTCTTTTGTAGCTATTCACTTTATGGAAGGTAGATTAGCAGTATTGGCAACATTTGTATTAGCAGTTCTTAAAGAATTGTACGATATGAAAAAGACAGGATTTAGTCCTGCGGATATTGCTTTTACTACTGCACCTGCTATTTTTTATTTAGGAGTTTTAAATATTTGTCAGTAATGAAGAATATTTTAATTGGCAAATACGAGTTTAATTCTAAAGAACAAGCCAAGGAAAAAATTCGTGATTTAGGTACTGAAATAAAGGGTGAATATACACCAGATAATATTGATAGTATTGTTGAACTTGGTTTTTTAGTTATTACACCTGGAACATACGATCCAGTAACTGGAAAAGAAATAACACCACCAGTTTATAGTGATAAATACAGCGTTGACGTGTTGTGGTATGATAAAATAAAAAATCCTTATGGTTGGGCAACCTATCAAATAAACGTAACAGGTGAAGGAGCGCATTCATTTTTTGGTGTACCTTACCAAGAAAATAAAATGCCTTAAAACATAATAAAAATAGAAATGGCTAAATATATAAAATTTAACTTCACTGATGGTGAAGATTTGTCTATAGAAATAAACGATATAGAATCTGTAAGTTATATAGACGCTAACACCACTCAGATAGACTTAAATAATGGTGTATCTAAGTTTACTATAACACATGGTGGCGCTTTAGAATCTACTGCTGTGGTTGAAGCTGTATATGCGGCTATGATGGCTCAAACTATAGGTGTTTATTCTGTAGTCAAAGGACCAATAAGTGTGGCTCAAGTTGTAGACTCTAGCAGTGGTAGACAGTTGATAACAACTAAAGAAAAAAACGTAACATTCACGTCTTATGTTTTTGAA
>Ga0208643_1001840_pt1 | contig 11108 bp, 17 predicted proteins | sample VirMetDEL_Nov_12_FD_184516 | JGI IMG/M metagenome (GOLD analysis project Ga0208643, IMG submission 184516) | Aqueous microbial communities from the Delaware River and Bay under freshwater to marine salinity gradient to study organic matter... | ecosystem: Environmental > Aquatic > Marine >... | reverse complement strand
AAGAAACGGATTGTAAATCTGAGATTGTGCAATTAGCAAAGGGAAAGAATAAGTTTCCAAATAGTTTTAAAGAAGTATTTACAAGACAAAAACAAGAGTTGATATGGAAAAAGTAGTTGTAGAATTAGAAGTTAAATCTAATAAAGGGATAAAGGAAGTTAAAAACCTTAAAAAAGAACTTTCAGGGACAAAGAAAGAAGCAAAGGAAACTACGTCTGCTCTTAACGGTGTTGCTGGAGGTGCGATTAGTAAATTAAACGGATTAAAAAGCAGTATTGGAGGAGTTGTTAAAGGTTTTAAAAGTTTAAGGTTTGCGATTATTGCATCTGGAATTGGTGCTTTATTGCTTGCTGTTCTGGCAGTGGGCAAAGCGTTTACAAGTTCAGAAGAAGGTCAGAATAAGTTCGCTAAACTTATGGGGATAATAGGAGTTGTAACTGGTAACGTTATAGATATAATTGCCGATTTAGGGAGCAGTATTATTTCTATTGGTAAAGCGTTATACAAGTTGGCTACAGGTGACTTGGCAGGTGCTTCTAAAGCATGGGGGGAAGCTAAGGATTCTATAAACGATGTTACAGAAGCAGTGGTTAATTTTGTAGATGAAACGAAAAAAGAAATAAATATTATAGGTAAATTATCAGACCAAAGAGCAAAAGCGGATAAATTAGAAAGAAGTTTAATTGTAGAGAGAGCGGAAGCAAATAGAAAAAGAGCCGAGTTATTAGACAAGGCAGCGCAAAAAGAAAAGTTTACGGCAAAAGAAAGAATAGAATTTTTAAAAGAAGCGGGTAGAATTGAAGACGAAATTACGGCTAAAGAAATTATTGCAGCTAAAATAAGATATGAAACTAAAGTAGCGGAAAATTCTTTATCAAAATCAACTAAAGAAGATTTATTAGAAGAGGCTAATTTAAAAGCTAATTTAATTAATTTAGAAACGTCAAAACTAACAAAACAAAAATTAGTATCTTCTCAGATTGTAGGTGCAAAAAGAGAAGAGTTAGCGAGATTGAAAGAAATTGAAGATGAAGATAATTTAAGGAAAAAAGAAGCACAAAAAATATTAGATGAAGAAGATGTAGAAAGAAAAAAACAACTTCAACAAGCTGAGGATTTAAGAATTTTAAAATTAAAAGAAAACTCAATAGAAGAAATACGTATTGCAAAAGCGGCTGCGGATGCAAAGAAAGCTATTTTAGCAGCACAATTAAACACGGTTGGAAAAGGTTTTGCGCTATTAGGACAATTAGCTGGTAAGAATAAAACACTACAAGCAGCAGCATTAGTTGGTGAAGCAGCAGTAAGTATTGCTAAGATGGTAGCAGCGAATAACCTTGCAAATATAGGAGCGTTAGCAACACCGCAAGCAATACTAACAGGAGGTGTTTCTGCTATTCCTGTAATAGCTTTAAATAATGTTTCAACAGGTATCGGTATCGCTTCAACAATTGCTGCAACTGCAAAGGGATTGGGTTCGCTTGGAGGCGGTGGCTCAACACCTACTGCTTCAAGAGGTGCTACGCCTCCAACACCATCAGCGCCATCAATACCTCCATCATTTAACATAGTAGGTCAAAGTAGTACAAATCAATTAGCATCAGCGATTGGTGGTCAATCACAAAAACCATCAAGAGCGTATGTTGTAGCAGGCGATGTATCAACCGCTCAAGATATGGATAGAAATATAATAGAAGGCGCTTCTTTATAAAACTAAAAAATACAAATAAAACTATTATATAGTTATGAAACTAATTGAATTAATTTTAGACGATGACGAAGCGATAGGAGTAGAAGCGATTTCGGTTGTAGAAAACCCTGCGATTGAATCTGACTTTATCGCATTAAATAAACAAGGTATCCAACTCGCTGAAATAAGTAAAGAGAAGCGTTTACTTATGGGTGCTTTATTAATACCAAACAAGCCTATTTACCGTAAGTCTGGAACAGAAGAGTATCATATATTCTTTTCAAAAGAAACGGTCGCTAAGGCTTCGCAAATGTATTTACAAAATGGTAACCAATCTAATTCTACATTAGAACACGAATCGGAATTAAAAGGTTTAACATTAGTAGAGTCTTGGATTGTAGAAGATAAAGAAAAAGATAAGACTGCCTTATATGGTTTAGATGTACCCGTTGGCACTTGGATGGGGTCTGTTAAATGTGACAATGACGAAGTGTATAAAATGGCTAAAGAAGGAACTGTAAAAGGTTTTAGTATTGAGGGTTATTTTGCTGATAAATTAGAGAAACCAAAAGCAGAGTTATCTACAGAAGAAGGTATTTTAGACGCTTTAATTAAAATCCTATCTGAATGAGAGCAGTCTACTGTAAGTGCTTAAATACTTACTCCATTAAATGTATAGAAGACCCAGAAAAGAATTGCGAAACTCCAGAGTATTGGAAACAAGGAATAGGCGATATAAATAATACAGAAGAGTAAAAGCAAAAAAAATAACTAAATTTTATTATATAATTATGAACACAGAAAAAAAGATTATTAACAAAGTTAAAACTTTACTTGGATTAGAAGTAAAGTTGGAACAGATGAAACTCGATAATGGCGCAGTTGTAGAAGCTGAGTCTTTCGAAGTTGGAGCAGAAGTTTTTGTTGTTGCTGATGAAGAACGAGTTGCAGTACCTATTGGAGAATACGTAATGGAAGACGGTAAGTCTTTAAAAGTAGTTGAAGAAGGTATTATAGCAGAAATCGGCGAAGCATCAACAGAAGAAGAAGAAGCACCAGCAGAAGCACCAGCAGAAGAAGAAGAACTTGAAAAAGAAACCGCTTCTCCGAAAAAGATTGTAAAATCTATCAGCGAAGAAATGTTTTTCTCAGAAATTGAAAAACTACGAAATGAAATTAGCGAGTTAAAACTTTCTAAAGAAGAGCCTAAAAAAGAGGTTGTAGAATTATCTAAACAAGATGAGGTTGAAGGGATTTCACACAATCCAGAAAACTCAATAGGAAAAAAAGAATTACATCTTTACGCACAAAAAGCACAAAACACATTACAAAATAGAATTTTTAATACAATAAATAAGAATAAATAAATATGGCTACAACAGTATCAATTACAAGTTCGTACGCAGGTGAAGCAGCAGCAGGTTATATTTCTGCTATGTTATTATCTGGTAACACAATTGCAAATGGATTAATCGAGGTTAAACCAAATGTAAAATTTAAAGAAGTTTTAAGAAGATTAGAAATAGATTCTATCGTTGCAAACGCTACGTGTGATTTTACCGACACTTCTACAATTACAACAACTGAACGTTCAATTTCTCCGAAAAGTTTACAAGTTAACCTTGAAGTTTGTAAGACCAGCTTTAGAAGCGATTGGGATGCAATTTCTATGGGCTATTCTGCATTTGACAATGTACCTAAAACTTTTGCTGATTACGTAATAGGACAAATCTCTGCTAAAATTGCTGCTAAAACAGAAGTTGATATCTGGAGCGGTACGGATGGAGCAGGAGAATTTGACGGATTCCAAACGTTATTATTGGCAGATGCAGCACACACTGGATCAAAGAAAATTGTTGGTGAGGCAATTACTTCTGCAAATGTAGTTGTTGAATTAGAAAAAGTTTTACTACAAATACCAGAACAATTATTACAAGATGATAGTTTATATATCTATGTAGCAAACAATGTTTATAGAGCATATAAATTAAGTTTAGGAGGTTTTGGAGCATCTGGATTAGGAGCAGCAGGTGTAAACGCACAAGGGCAAAATCAAGACGTAAACGTTACAATGTTTGCAGGTATTAAGATAGTACCAGTAAATGGTTTACCATCTAACAGAATGATTGCAACAGTAAAATCTAACTTGTTTTTTGCTTGTGGTTTATTAAGCGACCAAAACGAAGTTAAAACTATAGATATGGCAGACTTAGATGGTTCTCAAAACTTTAGATTTATTGCTCGTTACACGGCAGCAGTAAACTACGCAATAGTTGATGAAATTGTTTCTTACGGTTTAGAACTATAAAATTAATTAATAATAATATTAAAGGGTAGGTAGTTAATCTACTTACCCTTTTTTTAACTAAAAAATATAAAAATATGGCTTGTTTATTAACAACGGGAAGAAGTCTAGGTTGTAAATCTAAAGTTGGTGGTTTAAAAAACATTTACTTTGCAGATTACGGAACGCTAGGAGCAGCGACAATAGTTGCTGGAGAAATCACGGTATTAGCCGGCACTCCAGATTGGTTTAAGTACGAAATCAAAGGAGCGTCAACTTTAGAAAACACAATTACGAGTTCAAGAGAAAATGGAACTACATTTTACACACAAAATTTAAACATTACTTTACCAATTTTAGATAAAGCAACACAAGAGGAAATCAAATTATTATCAGTTTCAAGACCACACGTAGCGGTTGAGGATTACAACGGTAATTTCTTTCTAGTTGGTTTAGAGAATGGCGCAGAAGTAACGGGTGGTACTATTGTTACTGGTGCTGCTATGGGAGATTTAAGTGGATTTACTTTAGTATTCGAGGGGCAAGAGAAAGCACCTGCTTATTTTGTTACTCCTTTAGTTATTACAGAAGATGTTAGTGCTACAGTAATTGACCCTAACGCATAATATGATTTGTTTGTTTTAGAAACCCTAAGCGCTATGTTTAGGGTTTTTTTTGGTTTAATAAATAAATTTAGTGCTATTTCTTATTATATAACTATGAAACATCTACTACCCGTAACAAGTGAGCAAATCATATACATTATTCCACGAATATATGCTACTTCTGTTACGTTAACTTTAAGGGATGACAGTTCTAATGAGGTTACATCGTTTTTAATTAATGGAGTAAATGAAGGTAATTACATTAAATTAACAACTGATTTTCCTATCGAAAACGGTAGATTTTACGAATTAAAAGAAGGGAGGTTTTACGATTTAAAGATATACAACGGACAAGGTACTGTTACAAATGCAGATATAATTTATAGGGATAAAATATTTTGCACGGCGCAATCTACGGACCAATCAGCGAATGAAAACTACACCGTGAATAAAGACGAATACATTGAAGAGAGTGGTAATAATGATTTTATAATTTTATGAGTAAATATATAAATAAACACCGAAATACACCAAGTATTAGTAAAAGCAAATCAGCAGTTAAAGTTGTTGAATTAGCAAGTTATACTTCGCCTGTAATTGTAGAATCTACGAGAAATGAATGGGTGGAATTTGGAGCAGATAACAACTACTTTCAATACCTAATTGATAGATATAACGGTAGTGCTACAAATAACGCAGCTATTAACGGTATTAGTCAAATGATATTTGGTAAAGGTTTAGATGCTTTAGACTCTTCTAAAAAACCAGATTCATACGCTCGTATGATTTCGTTGTTTAAAAAAGACGATACAAGAAGAAATGCCTCAGATTTAAAACTAGCAGGACAGACCGCTATTCAAGTAATATTTTCTAAGGATAGAAAAACAGTAGAAAAAGTAGAGCATTTGCCGATTGAAACTTTAAGAGCAGAAAAATGTAAAGAAGGTGACAAAATGGTAAAGGCTTATTATTACCATCCAGATTGGGCAAACATAAAGCCAAGCGATGAACCTCTAAGAATACCAGCTTTTAATTCTACAGAAAAGCACGCAGCGATTGAGATTTTATATGTAAAGCCTTATAGAGCGGGTATGTATTATTATTCTACACCAGATTATCAAGGTGGACTACAATACGCAGAATTAGAAGAAGAAATAGGAAACTATCACATTAATAATGTTCAAAACGGTTTAAGTCCTGGACTATTAATTAATTTTAATAATGGTGTGCCAGATGATGAAACGCAAAGACTAACAGAGCAGAAAATCAAATCAAAATACGGTGGTTCTTCAAGGTCTGGAACTCCTATAATTGCTTTTAACGATAATAAAGAATCAGCAGCAACAATTGACGCTGTACAATTAAGTGATGCGCATAACCAATATCAATTTTTATCTGATGAATCACAAAAAAAGATAATGGTATCGCATAGGGTAATTTCTCCTATGTTAATGGGTATTAAAGATGCAAGTGGTTTAGGTAACAACGCAGAAGAATTAAAGACTGCTACGATACTAATGGACAACACTGTTATACGACCTTTTCAAGACTTATTAATTGATGCGTATACACAAATACTCGCGGTTAATAATATTAGCTTAAAACTATACTTTAAGACACTACAACCTTTAGAATTTACGGATTTAGAAAACGTTCATGACAAAGAAACGAGGGAAGAAGAAACGGGTGTGAAAATGAAACAAATGTTTTCTAAATTAGAAGAATTTGGAGAAGATGAGGATTTAAAAGAATGGGATTTAATAGACGAAAGAAAAGTAGATTACGATACAGAAAATGAATTAGATGAAGAGATAAACGAACTTAATAAGCCAAGTTTATTGTCTAAAATCTGGAATTTAGCAACAACAGGTACCGCAAGACCAAACGCAAAGAGTTCACAAGATGGAGAAGCTAAAGGTTTTAAGTTCAAAGTACGTTATCAATACGCACCATTAACTGCTAGTTCAGATAGCAGAGATTTTTGCAAGAAAATGGTTGCTAAAAAGAAGATATATAGAAAAGAAGATATACAAATGATGAGTAAAAGCAGCGTTAATGCTGGTTGGGGTCTTAATGGTGCTGATAATTACGACATATTTTTATATAAAGGGGGCGGGGATTGCCATCATTTTTGGATGAGAAAGACTTACAGAGCGAAAAAGAAGGGTACAACGGCTGATGTAGGTAACCCAAACGCAGAAATAAGCGTAAATAAAGCTAAAAAAGAAGGATTTAAACCCGAAATTAATGCAAAAGAAGTAGCAAAAAGACCAACAGATATGCCTAATAACGGATTTGTAAACAAAAAGAGATAGATGGCAACAGCATTATTTATAAGCAGAACAGATTTAGTTAAAAATACTATAATTGACGGTAATGTAGACACAGATAAGTTTATACAGTTCATTAAAATATCGCAAGAAATACATATACAAAACTATTTAGGTAGTAAATTATACGATAAGATATCAAATGACATAATAGCAGGTAGTTTAACGGGTAATTATTTGACTTTAGTAAACGATTACGTGCAGCCTATGCTTATTCATTACGCTATGACGGACTATTTGCCATTCGCAGCGTATCAAGTAAAAAATGGTGGTGTATTTAAGCACACTTCTGAAAATTCTGAGAGCGTTTCAAAGGGCGAAGTAGATTATTTAGTGCAAAAAGAAAGGGATTTTGCGGAATATTATACACGAAGATTTGTAGATTATATCTGTAACTATTCCAATTTATTTCCAGAGTATAATAATAACACAAATTCGGATATTTATCCAGATAAAAATACAAATTCATCAAATTGGGTCCTATAATGAAGAATACTTACAAGCCAAAAGTAGTTAATATAGTTAAATTAACAACTTACTTAAGAAATAAAACTAAATAATTATGAGTTTTGGGAAAATATACGATAGTACATGGTGGGGAAACCCTGTTCAAGGAGGTTTTGGTGGTATTTATTACGATTTATCAAGCACTTATAACGAAATCACAACGGCTTACATAAATAGAACTACAGCAGCAGGATTTACTTTAGAGGCTTTAGATTGTGTTAATGATGCTACAAATAATTTTAATTAAAAAATATGCCAACACCTAGTTTATTAATGATACCGTCAGCCTTTAAAAGCGGAGTTTTAGCTTCTGTTTTACCATCTGACGGCGCAGGGGATTTTACAGTATCAAGACCATCAATAGCAACAAGAGTTAATTCGGATGGTATAATAGAAACAATGGCGGCAGACGTTCCGAGATTAGATTATTCTGATGGAGGCTGCCCCGTATTATTAACAGAACCCCAATCTACTAATGATTATTTAAATTCGCAGGCGATGGTTACTCAGACAACTACAACGGTTGCTGACACCTATACCGTTTCATTTGAAGGAACGGGTACAATTGCTTTAAGCGGAACTTTTACAGGTTCTTTAGTTGGAACTGGTGTAAATGATTTGGTTCAATTAACGTTTACATCTACGGCTGGAGCATTATTAAGTACGGTTACTGGCACTGTAAACGAAGCGCAATTAGAGAAGCTACCATACGCTACATCAAGAATTAGAACAATAGGGACTACGGTAACTCGTTTAGCCGATAGAATTGATGGCGCAGGAGATGTTAATACATTTAACTCGGAAGAAGGGGTTTTTGTGATAAACATTGGAAAAAATGACGAATCGGATATAAAAGAAAGAGATTTTTCCCTATCTGATGGTAGCGTTAATAATAGGGTATTTATTAGATATACTCAAGCGAGTAGGGTTACAATGTATATAATAGTAGACGGTATAACTGCTTTATCAAAATCATTTATAGATGTAGTTAATATAACAGATATTCACGAATACGTATTTGTCTGGGGATTAAATAAATTAGCTTTATACATTGATGGTTTAGAGATAACACCTACGACGAACACAGGTGTAACATTTCCTCCAAACACATTGAGTGAAATCAACTTCGATAGAAGCGATGGTAACTCTCCGATGTATTGTAAAACAAAAAAATTAATAGTTTACAACTCAATAGCAGAAGCACAAGTAGATTTACCTTATATAGTTTAATTATTAAAATAATTATAAAATGGCAGTAAAAAGATACAGTTTCCAAACGGAAGCAAAGGCAGAAGAATTAATCTTAAAGTTAGCGAATATAGACAATGATTTAGATTTTGATAAAATTACAGTTACAGAAACAACTCATGGAATTGTTTGTTTAGGATTTCAAAATATTTATGAATATGATGAATTAACAGAGGAAAATGTACTTGTGAAAGAGGGATTAACATATGATGTTGATATTTTTTGGAGGGGGAGCAGCGCGTGGGGTTGGGGCAAATATGAAGTAATACCAAATACACCTAGCCATGAATTTAAAACTAAAATATAATGTATAGTATACCACACGCAGCAACAGGGTTATCAATAATGACAACCGTTTACGCATTAACGCAAAACGAAACTTTAGCTTATGCAGTTGGTATGCCTTTAGCAATTATTTCTCACTACTTTTTAGATTTCTTATTTGAAAGCAGTTTAAGCAAAAAGGAGGTGTTAATATTTGAAGGAGTATCAAGTGTTATATACCTAATATTAGCTATTTTTAGCGGTCATTTTTGGTTTATGATATGTAGTTTAGTTGCAGGTAATTTTTTGGATTGGATTGATAAGAAACTATACTTAACTATATTTTTTCCAAAGAAATTTAAACCAACATTTTATTTTCACAAACATAAAAATGGTATAAAATTTACACTAAATCAAACAAAATTAGCAAGTGTTATCTCTACGGTAATTATAATTGGAATGTTTATAATTTTAAGAAAAATATAATGAATAAATTTAAAAATACAACAACAAACATTTTAGGAGTTATATTATGGTTTTTCTCCTTTGACGCTTACAAAAATGATAAAAGTTTATATTTTATTTTAACGCTTTTAATTGTTGGATTGGCTTTGTTTTTATTTAAGATATCCGAAACAAAAGTATTTATTAAAAGTGTATTAAATAAGTTAATAAAATGAACCATTTAAGCGCTGCAATTGTTTACGCAAATAGATTAGTATTTAGTTTCTGGGGGTTAACAATTGCGGATATGGTGCACTTTATAGACTTAGATTATTTGAATTTATTGAATACAGACTTAAAACAAGTTTTTGCTTTTTTAGGATTAATATATTTTATCATTCAAATACCTTTTAAAATAATAGAATTAAACCATAAGAGAAAAATAAACAAAGTAGATTTACAGATAAAAGAAAACCAATTAACAGAAAAAACAGAACTAGATGACTTCTTAGAATTAAGAAAAGACTATTTAGGCGATTAAAAAATAAAATTATGTCAGAAAAAATGATTAAACCGTGTTGGTTGTGCCCGCTAATTGATAAAATTTATAAATGGTGGAATCCATGAAAATAGAACTATTTAGATTAGAGTACGAAGACAAGCAAACTATAGGGGAATGCGCTATAACTGAAAACGGTAAAGATTTATTTTTAGCAAAGTCGTTAGAAAGAGCAGACAATAACAACCAAAGAAACATCAGCTGTATTCCACAAGGCGAATACTTATGTGTATTGGAATATTCTAATAAATTTGATTGTGATTTATGGGAAATAAAAGGAGTGGAAAACAGAAGTGAGTGTAAGTTTCATTCAGCTAATTACTGGCATGATTTAAACGGTTGTGTTGCTTTGGGTAGTAAGTTGTTAGATATCAATAACGATGGCTTTAGAGATGTCTTAAACAGTCAAAACACTATGAAGAAATTTCACAAAGTTTTAGAAGGTTTAAAGGAAATACAGTTAATAGTTCATTAATACCAGGGTAAAATAGTTTCATTAACATATAAAAACGGTAAAAATAAGTTAATTATATTCTTAAGCATATAACCCGAATTATGCAAATATCGGTTTAAAACCCGAATTAAAAAACATTTTAAATAAACAACATGATTAAGCGATTATTTTTTTTTACTATACTTTTTATTTCTCTACTTAATAGTTGTGTTGCTAAAAAGACCACTACGGAATTTAAAGAATTTATTAAGATGGATTCAAGCTATAGTAAAAACGATAGATACATCACTAAACAAGTAAATGACACTATCTTAATAGAACAACCATGCGACACTTTAGGACAGTTAAAAGACTTTGATAGGCAAATACGTTCGGGAGGTGTAAAAGTGTCTTTAAAGTCGATTAAAGGGGACTTAGTAGCAACTGTAGATATAGACAGTGTGGTTAATTTTAAAATAAGAGAATTTAAACAAAATTATAAATCTGAGGTACAAATAAAGGAGATTGAAATAGTTAAATTTCGCACTCCTTTATGGGTTTTGGGAATTATTATATTTGAGGGATTAATAATATTTTTGTTATTCAAGTTTAAGTAAAGCTAATTTTAACGACAAAGAAAACTCATCTTCTAACGGCTTTTCTTTGTCAATTAAATAACTATGTTCTTTATCTATTTTTTCTTTAATAGCACTTCTTATAAAGTTACCTACATCAATATTAAGT
>Ga0208643_1001834_pt1 | contig 11140 bp, 13 predicted proteins | sample VirMetDEL_Nov_12_FD_184516 | JGI IMG/M metagenome (GOLD analysis project Ga0208643, IMG submission 184516) | Aqueous microbial communities from the Delaware River and Bay under freshwater to marine salinity gradient to study organic matter... | ecosystem: Environmental > Aquatic > Marine >... | reverse complement strand
AAACGGAAAAGAATCAATAACTGTTAATTCAGGATTTTATAGCGAAGACCATAATGAAGTTGTAAGAGAGATGTTGCTTGCAGAACAAGTATGGATTTTTGATGGCACAAATACTTTGCCGATAAATCTTAAATCTAATACGCTTCAATTCAAAAAGTCAGTTAATGATAAACTTATTAGTTATACTTTATCTTTTGACTATGCTTACGATAAAATAAATAATATTTTATAATGCAAAAAATAGTATTATACATAAAAAATAATGATGACGTCTATAAGAGAGTAGATATGTTTAATGATGAAACTATTTCATTAACATCTAAAATACAAGATGTAAGAGACATACAAAAAGTATTTACCGACTTTAGTCAAACATTTACATTACCTGCCTCTAAAACTAACAACAGGTTATTTCAACATTGGTATAATTATAATATTGATAATGGTTTTGATGCAAGAAGCAGAAAAGATGCCGTAATGGAATTAGATTTTTCTCCATTTAGAAGAGGCAAGATTTCTCTTAATAATGTTAAGATGAAGGATAATAAACCTTTTTCTTATGAAGTTATTTTTTATGGCAATACTATAAACTTAAAAGATTTACTTGGGGAAGACGAACTAAGTCAATTAGAAGATTTAGACGATTATACTCACAATTATACAAATACAAATGTCAAAACAGGACTTCAAAGTGGATTGTCTTCTGGTAAAATAATATATCCTTTAATATCTCACACTAAAAGATTTTACTATGATTCTATTCAATCTAGCCCTAATTATAGCGGCAATTTATATTACAACACATCACAAAACGGTGTTGGATTAGCTTTTGAAGATTTAAAACCAGCTATAAAGTGTATGGCTATTATTGAAGCTATAGAAAGTAAATATAATATATCTTTTACAAGAGATTTCTTTAACACAACATCTGGTACTCCATTTAGTAATTTATTTCTTTGGTTAAGTAGAAATAAAGGAGCTATAGGGGGAGATGTAAATCAAAAAGAAATATTAAGTCGTATATGTGGTGCTTGGGGTTATTCTTCTGGTGACTTAGGCTTTAATATAACTGGAGACACTTGGACTGTATCAACATCGGGACATACAAGACGTTATGACGCAGAATTAACAATAACTACAATAGGAGCAAATCAAAACATACCTTATAGCGTTAAAGCTGTTGATTATGTTACTGGAAATACACTTGCTCAATTAGCATCAGCAGCATCAGCATCAAGAAGTATGACTGTTCAATTAATATCAACATTTGAATTGGTAAATTATAAAATTAAATGGATTGTTGAATCTAACGATACTTTATCTTTTACACCCAGTTTGAATATGACAGAGTATATACTTGACCCTATAACACAAACTCCTACAGGAACAAACACTGCTGTATTTAACATAGGAGGAACTGGAGCAAGTATAGCCACAACGAGTGAAATAATAATAACAGATAATGTACCTAAAATTAAAACTATTGATTTTCTTACAGGATTATTCAAGATGTTTAATTTAACAGCATACTATATTGATGATGTCGCTGATACGGACTTTGGAAAAATATATGTAGATACTTTAGATAACTTTTATTTAGATGCGGTAAACAATCCATCTGAAGGTAGTTATGATATAACAAAACATATAGACACAAAACAATTAACTATAGATAGAGCTTTTGAATATAATCAAATTAATTTTGAGTATGAAAAGCCATCTACTTTATTATCTATAAATCATTTAGAACAATTTAATGAGACCTTTGGTAACGAAGAAGTAAAACCTACGTTTGTAGATAGAGGAACTAAATATGAAGTTAAAGTCCCTTTTGAACACATGAAGTTTGAAAGAATTATTGATGAAAATAAATCAAACGACTCAAAAGTTTCTGGAACTACAACTTCAACTACAACAAATAAACTTATTGATAGTACAAAAACCTTTACAACTACCGTTGCGATAGGAGATGTTGTTAATAATACAACAGACAATACTACTGCTATTATTTTATCTATAGATAGTAACACTACTATTTCTTTAAGTGCAGATATTATGCAAAGTGGAGAAAATTACAATATTGGAGAAATTAGTCCTTATGGAGATATAACTTCTCCCGCTCCATACATAACTGATATATTGTGGGGTTATTCAGCAGATGGAGATTTTGAATCTAAAACTGATGTAACTCCAGCTACAGGCGACTATTCTCCAGTACTAACTAAACCACTTGTATTTTATGCAATACAAGAAAATATAAATACTGGGAAAGGAATTAAATGGATTTCAGATGGCACTCCTATAGAAATAACACAATATTATAGACCTTCTAACACTAATGAAGACGGCACAACATCAACCGCTGCTGCTTTTACAATTAACTTTGATGATGAAATAGATGAATGGAATTTAACTAATTATAGTCAAAACGGTTATACCAACTCTTTGTTTAAAAAGTTTTACACTAATTATATTAACGGAATCTTTGAGGAAAAGAAAAGAATATATAAACTGAAAGGATATTTGCCAACAGATATATTAGTTAACTATAGATTAAATGATGAGCTTGTGATACAAGATAGAACATTTACGATTAATTCTATAAGCACAAACTTTAAAACTGAAGTAAGTGAATTAGAATTATTAAACAAATTATAATTATGATAAAAAACGTGCTCGACTTATTGAACGCTTCTGATTGGTATGGAGCAGGAAAAAATATAGAAATTGCAAAAGGTAAATATTTAGCTGTAAAAGACTTTAAACAAATGAAAGAACAACTTAAAAGATTAAGATATGGCAAGTAAAAAAATACTTATTCAAGTAATACTTGATGATAAAAATGTAGCAGCAAAGTCAAATCAAATATCTAAATCTGTTGATGGTGTTACTAGAGCACAACAAAAATATTTTCAGGCATTACAACCTACTAATGTAGAGATTGAAAAATATAAACTATTAACTAAACAAGCTCAAATTGCAACTGAAGCAAAGGCAAGAGCAGAATTAAACGCAGCAGAAGTTACAAAACAAGGTAGAGCACAGTCTGGTTTAAATAACGCTATACTTTTAGAAACAGGTCGTTTAGCTTCAGATGCATCTTATGGGTTTACTGCTATTGCAAACAACTTGTCTCAGGTTGTTACTTTGTTCTCTAGTTTTGCAGAAACTAATGGAGGTGTAGTTGCATCATTAAAAGAGCTAGGAAGGTCATTGTGGGGAATGGGAGGAATACTAATTGGCGTTCAGTTATTAATTTCATTTGGTCCAAAAATATTAGATTTCTTTACAGGAATGGATGAGGCTGCTAAAAAAGCAGCAGAATCAAACAAAGAATTATCTAAATCACTAGATTCTTTAAATGCCAATATGTTTATTGCTGAAAAATATGTAAAAATATTAGAAGACACTAACACTACTGAAGAAGAAAGAAAAAACATAACTAAAGAGTTAATAAAATTAGTTCCAGATTTAAGAGAAGAGGATTTTAGATATGGAGAAAATCTTGATAGTGTAAGAGAAAAAATAGCTTTATATGCGATTGCTCAAGCATCAAGAATAGAAATAGACAAATTAGTTGAAGACAACTCAGAATTATTATCAAAAAGACGAAGAATAAAAAATATACAAGACATAAAAGATGAAGAGGAACAAACAAAAGCAATTACAGAGTTTTTAAAAGAAAATGAAATAAGAACAACAAAAGCTATAGATGTAACATACACCAAATCAGGAAAGGCAATTATAAACAGTAGAGAAAAGACATTTGAAGAGCTAAAAGAAAGCTTTAACTTTTTTAGTTCTGAAGTAATAAAAGATTCAAATGTTGTATTGAAAAAAATAGAAGACTTAACTAACATTGCTTTTTTAGGTGGAAAATCAGATGAAGTAAAAAGAGAATCTGTAGAACTGCTTAAGTTATTTAGATTTGGATTAGAAACTAACGAATTCTATTTACAAGGTTTTACAAGTCAACAAATAATGGCTATGGAAGCTTTATCAGAAGGTGTAAAAGAGAGAAAAGATGAGTTGAATGATTTTGGTGATGCTTATATAGATAAGGCAAAACAAATAACAGAAGCAGAAAAAGCTGAAACAAAAGCTAGAGTTGCAATAAGAGAAGGTTATTTTGATGCTGCGAAATCCATTAGTCAAGGATTTAAAGCTTTAGGAGATTTAGATGACGGTTTTAAAATAGCAGCAATTATAACAGAAAAAGCTGAAGCTATAGCTAAAGTAATTGTTAAAACTAAAGAAAGTAATCAGATAATTTCAGCAGCAGGTAAAGCCAGAGCTATGTTAGGAGACCCTACAGCTATTCCAAAAAGTAGAGTAAGAAGGTTATCAAATAACATTAGTGCAGGAATAAATATTGCTGGTATAGTTGCAGCAGCAGCAGGAGGTATAAACGCAATTAAAAGTAAATCATCTGTAGGAACATCTTTAGGTGGTGGCGGTGAAGCAGGAGAAGCAGGAGAAGTGCAAGCTCCTGACTTTAATGTAGTAGGTGCTGGTGGTGTAAGTCAATTAGCAACCACATTAGCAGGTGTAACAGGGCAACCTTTAAAGGCGTTTGTTGTTAGCAAAGAAATAACATCAGCTCAAGAATTAGAAAGAAATATTACAAACACGGCATCAGTCGGTTAATTATTAAAATAAATTCAATATGAAAATAGTAGAACTACTTATAGACGAAGAACAAGAACTATCTGGGATAGAAGCTATATCTATTGTAGATGAGCCAGCAATAGAAGAAAACTTTATTGCATTATCTAAACAGCATGAAATAAAATTAGCTGAAGTAGATAAGGAAAAGAAAATATTAATGGGTGCTGCTTTAGTTCCTAACAAGAATATTTATAGACGTAACGGAGAAGATGAATATTATATATTCTTTAGTCAAGATACTGTAAGAAAAGCATCTGAATTGTTCTTAATGAGAGGAAATCAAAACAAATCTACATTAGAGCATCAAGCTGAATTGTATGGGCTATCTGTAGTTGAATCTTGGATTATAGAAGACGATGTACACGATAAATCAAGAAAGTACAATATGGATTTACCAATAGGTACTTGGATGGTTTCTATGAAGGTAAACAATGATGAGGTTTGGAATAACTATGTTAAAACAGGTTTAGTAAAAGGATTTTCTATAGAAGGATATTTTACTGATAAAATTGCTATGAGTAAGATAAATGAAATAGACAATGAAGAGGAAGCTAGAGAAATACTATTAGAAATTGCCAATTCAATACTAGATAACAAATATGAATTTGCTACATATAGCGATTACGGAAGTGGTGTTAGAAATAACGCAAAAAGAGGTATTGAGCTTAACAAAAAGGTAAATAATAAATGTGCTACAAGCGTAGGAAAAATAAGAGCTCAGCAGTTGTCAAGAGGTGAGAAATTGAGTGTGTCGACGATTAAGAGAATGTACAGTTATTTAAGTAGAGCAGAAACTTATTATGATGCTGGAGACAGTAAAGCTTGTGGAACTATATCATATTTATTATGGGGTGGTAAAGCAGGATTAAACTGGTCAAGAGGCAAACTAAGAGAGCTTGGTGAATTAGATTTAAATGACGATAATCCTTGTCAAGCAGGATATGAACAAATAGGGATGAAAGATAAAAACGGAGTATTAGTGCCTAACTGTGTGCCTAAAAAATAACTATGAGAAAAACAAATGAAACTGTAGGAAACGCTGTTCCAAATGGTAGCAGAAGAGGTTGTATGTGTAAAGATGGTACATACTCAAGAAAATGTTGTGATGGAACTTTAAGAAGTCAAGGTGTAGGTAGAATATCAGGAGTAGGTGTTTTATTATTAGAATCAGGAGGAAACATACTACAAGAAAACGGTAACAATATAAAATTATAAATAATGTCAAAAAAAATATCACAATTAAATGCAGCTACAGAATTACAAGGAACAGAAAGTTTTGCAGTAGTTCAAAGTAGCGAAACTAAAAAAGCAACTATAAGTCAAGTTATAAATTATATTCATAACACAGATATTACTGCTTCTGATGGTGTTAATCTTGATTTGGACGATTCTCTTTATGATGACTCAAGAATGATTAAATTAAGCTGGTCAGGTGGTTCTGGAAATATGGTTTTAAGTTTGCCAGATGCTACAACTTCTAAAAACACAAACAGAATTATAAGACTAGTAACAAATGGAGGTTTTAACACAAATACAAGGGTGAGATTAACCCCTATAGCTGGTCAAACATTAGATGGTTCATCTGATTATTATGAGTTAAATGTTTCTTATGAAGGATTAATGATTTGGTCAGATGGCTCTGAATGGTTTATAATACAGAAAAAAGCATAAAAATCTAACAACCTTTTTATATACAGTTAATTAGTTAAGATAAATTAATTTATAAATCGAAATTTATGGAAAACACTAAAGCTACATCAATTTTGAACGACATCATGGAAAAACTATCCTTAGTTAAGAAAGATGAAGTAAAAGAAGTTGAGGTGAATCAAGAAGTAAATCTTTCGGAGCAAATTAAAGAAGAAGAAGAAATGTCTCAAAAACTTACTGAGCTTGCTTGTCAAGAAGAAGAAGTAAAAGAGGATTTATCTTCTGAAGAAGTTGTATCTGAAGATTTACAAGAGGAAGTTCCTGTAATAGAGGAAGCCTCTGAAGAAATTGAGATGGATGAAATGAAATACGTTGGAAGAGACGAATTTGAATCTAAAATCTCTGAATTAAAAGGTATGATTGAAGAAATGAAATTAGGTTACGGTGAGGAAAAACTATCTATGCAAAAAGAAATAGAAAAGTTATCTGCTGAACCAGCTTCAGAACCAATCTCACACAACCCTGAAGGGGAAGTAAAACAAAACTTTAAATCTTTTGGTCAAAACAAGATAATGAGCACTAGAGATAGAGTAATGAACAGAATTGCTAATTTAAAATAAACTAAAAACTAAAATTAATTAAAAAATGGCTACTACTACATCAATTACAAGTACTTACGCTGGCGAATTTGCAGGCAAGTACATTTCTGCTGCTTTATTATCAGGTGTTACACTTGACAGAGGTGGTATTGAAATCAAACCAAATGTAAAGTTCAAAGAAGTAATCAAGAAAATTGCTACTGATGCTAACGTAATCAAAGATGCAACTTGTGATTTCACTGATACTGCAACTATTACATTAACTGAAAGAATCCTTCAACCAGAAGAATTCCAAGTAAACCTAGAGCTTTGTAAGAAAGACTTTAGAAGTGACTGGGAAGCTGTATCTATGGGATACTCTGCTTTTGACAACTTACCTCCTAAATTCAGTGACTACTTAATCGGTCACGTTTCTGGATTAGTTGCTGAAAAAACAGAAAACAATATCTGGTCAGGTGTTAACGCTAATGCTGGTGAATTCGATGGATTTACTACTTTATTAGGTGCTGACGGTGACGTTATTGACGTTGCTGCTGGAACTGTAACTTCTGCTAACGTAATCGCAGAGCTAGGAAAAATAGTTGACGCTATTCCTTCTGCTTTATACGGAAAAGAAGATTTATACATCTATGTATCTCAAAACATCGCTAGAGCTTATGTAAGAGCACTAGGAGGATTTGGAATCTTAGAAAATGCTGCTGGAACTGAAAACGTATCTAGCATCGGTGCTAACGGTGTATCTAATCAAGGTACTATGTGGTGGCAAAATGGAGCATTATCTTTTGATGGTGTAAAATTATTTGTTGCTAACGGACTTGGAGATAACAAAGCTGTTGCTGCTGAAAAATCTAACTTATTCTTCGGAACAGGTCTTTTATCTGACCACAACGAAGTTAAGTTAATCGACATGGCTGACCTAGATGGTTCTCAAAACGTAAGAGTTGTTATGAGATTTACTGCTGGTGTTCAGTACGGAATTGGTTCAGACATTGTGCTATATTCTTAATAAATTAAATTAACCAAAAATTAGGGTAGGTGGGTAAATGCCTACTTACCCTTTTTTTATAAAAAATAATAAACTATGGCTTGCGATTTATCATTAGGTAGAAAAGAACCTTGTAAAGATGTTGTTGGTGGCATAAGAGCAGTTTATTTTACTGATTTTGGAGATTTAGGTACAGTAACAAAAACTGATGATGAAATTACAGATTTGTCTGGAACTTTCACTGCCTTTAAATATGAAGTAAAAGGAAACTCGTCTTTTGAACAAAACATTACGTCTTCAAGAGAAAACGGAACTACATTCTTTGAACAAACATTAAATTTAACACTACATAAACTTTCTAAAGAAGACAATAAAGAATTAAAATTGTTAGCTTATGGAAGACCTCATGTTGCTGTTGAAGATTACAATGGAAATGTATTTTTAATGGGACTAGAGCATGGAGCTGATGTTTCAGGAGGAACTATAGTTACTGGAGCTGCTATGGGAGATTTAAGTGGTTACACACTTACATTATCTGCTATGGAAGTTCAACCAGCTAACTTTGTAGCGTCACCTACATCTTCTGACCCTTATGCTGGAATGTCTAGTGCAACTGTAACTGTAACAGTAGGTACTAATTCATAATTACTAAATTTAATTAGGTTAATTAAAGGGATGCTTCGGTGTCCCTTTTTTTATTAAAACAAATTAAAGATTATTTGTTACTTATAATATGGTAATATTAACAACATCAACAGACGCTCAGAGTTTTAAAGTAATTCCTAGAAGTGCAGAAAGCTCAGTTACGTTTGAACTAACTGATAAATCTAAAAGGACTACAAGTGCCATTTCTGTTTCTGTATCTAATTCAAACGGATATATGACTGTTACAGGTAGTTTTTCTTTAGTTGAAGGCAGATTTTATTCATTTGCCATAAAAAATGGTTCTGTAATTATATATAGAGGCTCTATTTTTTGCACAGACCAAACTAATTTTAATACCTTTGATGTACATTCTGGAGAATACACTACAGAAAACACATACGATAACGATTTTGTAATAATATGAAAAAAGTAAATAAAATGGCAAGAAAAAGATATAATAGTAAACCATTGCCAAAAGCAGAAAAAGGAAAGATACATATAGTCAATATGTCATCTTATACACGCCCTGAAATAAAAGAACAATACAATAGGGATTGGGTAGAGTACGGAGACGACAATAACTATTTTAATTATCTAATAGATAGATACAATGGAAGTGCCACAAACAATGCTGCAATAAATGGTATAGCAGAAATGATATACGGTAAAGGAATAGATGCTGTTGATAGTAAAGAGAAAGAAGCTGACTATATAGAAATGAAAGAACTCTTTACTAAGTCTTGTATGAAAAAAGTATGCTATGACTATAAAATGATGGGTCAAGCTGCAATTCAAATAATCTATTCTAAGGATAGGAAAAAGATTGTACAAGTAGAACATATACCTGTAGAGACGTTAAGGGCAGAGAAGGCAAATAACAAGGGTGAAATACAGGGTTATTACTATGCTAAAGACTGGTCAGAGGTTACTTTTAAAAGTCAACCTAAAAGAATACCTGCATTTGGAACAAGTAATTCAGGATTAGAGATATTATACATCAAACCCTATAGAGCTGGATTTTATTATTATTCTCCAGTAGATTATCAAGGAGGTTTACAATATGCCGAATTAGAAGAAGAGATAGCGAATTATCATATAAATAACATACAGAATGGTCTTGCTCCAAGTATGCTTATTAACTTCAATAATGGTGTTCCTACAGAAGAACAAAGGTCTCTTATAGAACAAAACATTCAAGAAAAGTTTAGTGGTTCTTCTAATGCTGGTAGATTTATATTGGCATTTAACGATAGCAAAGAGCTGTCTGCAAGTATTGAGCCAGTCATACTAAGTGATGCACATGAGCAGTATAAATTTCTTAGTGATGAATCTATGAGAAAAGTTATGGTATCTCACAGAATTGTATCGCCTATGCTTGTAGGTATAAAAGACAATACTGGACTTGGTAATAATGCTGAAGAATTACAAACAGCATCTTTACTTATGGATAATACAGTTATAAGACCAATGCAAGTTACCATATTAGACGAATTAGAAAAAGTATTAATGTATAACGGAATCGAATTAGATATATACTTTAAAACACTACAACCTTTAGAGTTTACTGACCTAACTAATGCTATAACAGATGCAGAAATAGAAAAGGAAACAGGAATAAAAAAAGATGATAGTGAAGTAATAGAAGAAGAATCCATAAATATAGAAGAATAATGGCAACAGCACTATTTATAAAAAGGTCAGATTTAGTTAAAAACACTGCGTTAAATTCAAATGTAGATACAGATAAGTTTATACAGTTTATTAGTTTGGCACAAGAAATACATATACAAAACTATTTAGGTACAGATTTATACGATAAAATTAGTGCCGATATAATAGCAGGAACATTAACTGGTGATTATTTAGATTTAGTAAATGATTATATACAACCTATGCTTATACATTTTGCTATGGTGGAATACTTACCATTTGCTGCTTATTCTATATCAAATGGGGGTGTATATAAGCATAACTCTGAAAACAGTCAGATAGCAAACAAAGAAGAGATAGATTTCTTAATTCAAAAGGAAAGAGATTTTGCTGAGTATTATGCTCAAAGATTTATAGATTACATGACCTATAATGCACCATCAAAGTTTGATGAGTACTATAGCAATTCTAATCAAGATATTTACCCAGATAAAGATACAGGATTTCACGGATGGGTATTATAAAAAGGAATTACAAACCTAAAGAGGTTAACGTAAAAAAATTATTAACTTATTTAAAAAAGAAAGATAATGGCAAACACAATAAATTGGGCAGAGATATATTGTAGCACTAATTTTGGTGATACAGCAAACGAGAGTACTTTACATATTGATTCACAACCAACTTGTTTTGAATAATGGCTACACTTTCAGGAAATAAAATAAAAGATACTTATCAGTCGCTTGTAAAGTTCTCTGATAATGGAAACATAACAACTTCAGCTAAACAATTAACTGATGGTTTTGGTAATAACTCACCTATGTTTGTGTCTACAACACAAGTAGGAATAGGGGTAACACCAGAAGCAGGATTAAACCTTCACGTCTTTGGAGATGCTAAAATAGGTAGCAATCTAACAGTAATAGGAAACTTAGTAGTTGAA
>Ga0208643_1001825_pt1 | contig 11160 bp, 12 predicted proteins | sample VirMetDEL_Nov_12_FD_184516 | JGI IMG/M metagenome (GOLD analysis project Ga0208643, IMG submission 184516) | Aqueous microbial communities from the Delaware River and Bay under freshwater to marine salinity gradient to study organic matter... | ecosystem: Environmental > Aquatic > Marine >... | reverse complement strand
AATAGACACTGTTACATCCCCTCCAACAGGGGGTGTAGAAGCACCACAAGCAGCGTTGAAAATAGTTGCATCGTTTGGTGACATCCAAGAAACCTTTTCTCCGACTCCACTAAGGGTTTCTCCTTCCGTAGACATTTTGGTAATTAACCACTGTCTATCTATAATGTCAATAGGATCACTCATGTCGGTAGCAACCCAATATTTACTAGCCTCTTCAAGTTTTTCCTTAAAATATTCACTTGAAAGGTTGTCATTTGAAGCTGAAGCAAATTTTTGATTTACATCAGCCGCATTACCATTAATAGCCCTGTTTAAACTATTGAATTCGTTAGCAGTGAATGTATCACCAGAGTTTTTTGATTTTATTGTTGTATTATTTTGAGCCATTTTTTTAAATTTTTATTCTAGTTCAATAGGGAAGATGTGAGGAAAGACGCCTCCATTTTCTGGAGAATTCCAAAGACAGTTATTTTCCCATAGTTCATTGTTGTTCCATAATGTATCGCAACATTGAACCTCTCCATCTTTCCATAAGCAAGCATCGTCCCAAGTTATATTATCTTTCCAGAGAGCCTCGCAGCAACCAACAACAACAGAAACAGCTTTGCGAATGCCTCTATAAATTGAGTTGCCAGATATTCTTAGAAGCCTCATTGTTTATCCTCTATATACTATGGCGTCTCCAGAAAGGTGCAGAGTTGTCCACTCTCCAACAACAACATCCCCAAGAGATATTATTGCTCCTTGCAAATTGTCTATATTACCAACTGTTCCTGCTAATACTGTTGTATCATCAAGGGCGTGAATTGCCATAAATTGCCCAGAAATTGTTTGGTCACCGACAATTCTTTGTCCTCCGACTGCCCCAATTGTCTTTAAGAGGCTTGATTGTGTAGATGGGTCTATCATATTTATGATATACACAATAACAACTGCATGGGGAACCATTCCAAAAAACATAAATAAATACAAAAATCAATATTCACTCATTAAAGTAAAATACGTGTAATTTAGAATACTGACTATGAGCGCTTTAGACAATACATTCGAAGAAATAAACTCCGCTATATCTGGCGTCGATGAGTTTTTTGAATTTAATCCTAACTGGGTTAATATGGGAGACACTTTTTTTCTTGACTTAACTGGTCAAAATATAGGCATCGCGAACATAGAACCAACAGAAGCTTTGGATATAGGCGGGAATATTAAGGTTGGGGGTTATATAAACCAAGTGGTTTCTGGGGCTGGCACTCCTTTTACTTTATATTTTCCAAATAATAAAGATGGAGGGTTTTATTATGATACAGATAACGACAATGTTTATTTGTGTTATAATCATGCTGGAGAACTTTACTATAATAAATTCAGTAACGAGTCTTTTGATAAGCTGCAAAATACTTTCAGTGAAATAGACGCTGCCATTAGCGGAGTAGATTCTTTGACTACTCCATTTGTGGAAATTGATTCTGCCCTTGCTAAAATAACGTCAATAAGCCCATCTGCTGCTGAGATAAATAGAGTTGTAACTGGTTACGATTCTATTTCCGCCTCTCCCTCAGAAATAGAATCGGCGGTTATTAATTACAATGAGATCTCTTCTACTCCTGTCGAAATAGAATTCGTGGTCAATAAATACAAAACTATACTGTCGCTTGCCCCTGAGATAGATTATGCAGCATCTGGCGTTGCTTCTCTTTCTGTAGATTTTAATGATATTGATTCTGGCATAGGTTTTACTCTGGGGTTGGACTATGACTCAACGGAAACAAACTCGTTTCTCGCGCTTGCCAGCACATCTATACAAAGTGGGAACAACATCTCTGAACTTAACAACGATACAGGCTATATTACATCCGCTCCAGTAGATTCTGTGAATGGATTGTTTGGTTCTGTTGTTTTAGATGCGGACGATATTGATGACTCATTATCTATTAATAAATTTGTCACCCAATCAGGGGTAGACAAGCTGGGTTTTATCTCGGTGACTCAAGCCGTTGATCTCGACCTTATGGAGCTCACCTTGTCGTATTATAGCGGCGACATGGTAAAGTCTACATACGACCCAACAAACGTTAATGCAGACGTTTTCTCTATGGGCAACATGGTTGAATCTTCAGACGCTAAAATCCTGACAACTGGAGAGCGTGACAAGTTGGGTTTTATCTCGGTCACTCAAGCCGTTGACCTTGACGCAATCGAACTAGCAAACGGCGACATGGTAAAGTCTACATACGACCCAACAAACGTTAATGGAGACGCTTTCTCCATGAGCAGTATGGTCGAATCTTCAGATGCTAAAATTTTGACAAGTGGAGAGCGAGACAAGCTAGGCTTTATTGAAGCTGGAGCAGAGGTCAATGTTAATTCTGATTGGGATTCTATCGGCGGTGATTCAGAAATATTAAACAAACCAGCTTTTGGTGATATTACAGGATCTAACATAGCTGATTTTGCGACCTCTACTCAAGGAGATCTTGCAGATAGCGCTTTGCAGAGCGGTGATAATATCTCTGTTTTAATTAATGACACTGGTTATCTTTTGTTTGGCGACAACGTTTCCGATCTCGCTAACGACGCTCTTTACGTTTCTTCTGGCGACAACGTTTCCGATCTCGCTAACGACGCTCTTTACGTTTCTTCTGGCGACAACGTTTCCGATCTCGCTAACGACGCTCTTTACAGGAGTCTAAATTTTCATACTGAAACAGGTTCTTCTTATAACGCTGGCACAAATAACGAGACAATAATACTTGCAGATGCTTCAATCACTGATGTCACAATTAATTTGCCAGCCGTAGCCAGTAGCGCAAACACTGAATTTATAATAAAAGCAATAGATCTTACAAACACAATAACAATTGATGGTAATGCTTCTGAGGCTATAGACGGGGATACTGGACCAATAAGCCCATTTAACGCTAATCACGACTTTATTAACGTTATTTGTGATGGTGCCCAATGGTGGATTATATCAAAATAATATTTTTTGTATTGAATTATAAGTAAGATTAAATATAATATCTTATATGGACATATTACAATTAGAACAACTTCACAAAGAGACTTCAAAAAAATGCTTAGATATAATGCTGAAAAAGAACTCAGACTATACAGGGGGCAAAAAAAGTACAGATGTTTTTGCAAATTTTAGAAGTTCAGAATATTTAGGAATTCACCCAGTAATAGGAATAATGATGAGGGTAATGGATAAGATACAAAGAATCAAAAGCTTTACAGCTGATGGAGAACTTAAGGTAGATAACGAAAGCGTAGATGACGCTTGTGAAGATGTAGTGAATTATATGATTTTAGCTAAAGCAATATTTAAAGAAGAAAGAGAAAAAAATGAAAACAATAGTTAAAAAAACTCTCACAACAGAAACCAGAAGGCACGACTTTGATAATGAGTTCGCTTATATAGAGGTTTGGTTTAATAGTCGTCTTAAAGATTGTTATTTCGCAGAAAAAGAACACCTGTATCCAGATGGAACTATAAAAAATGGAGGAATTAAATATTTCTTTTGCAGCAATCCAATTGAGGTGGAAAAGAAGATCAAGAAAATTAACTATAAGGATTTTTCTTCTTTTGATAGGTTGTATTTCTACGACCAAAACGGAAACATAATAAATATAGGAGATCAATAATGAGCGAAGGCTCAACAAATAAATATAGTCCTTCAACTGCTGCGGTCGAAATAAGTAATCCTTTTTCTGTTTCGCTAGTAGAGAGGACATCTGGAAATTCTGCAGAAGGTGGAGGTGGTATCTTAACAAATGAGTGTGGATTTTCTTTTGTACAGGCTTTTGTCGTTAGTTACGGAAAGCAGCAACAAGAAGGTGCGGAGGAGGATGACCCAACAAACGAGAACGAAAGAATGGTTCCAATTGAAAACATGGATAAAGTTTTCAAAATGGATTATAGTGCTGGTTCAACGCCAATTCGCAGAATTTACGAGGTTAAAATTGAACTAGACGACGATCAAAATCCCAAAAAAGCCACATTACAAAAAAAACCACTAGATGGAGAAGATGGCTATAGATCAGACCCGACAGCAGATACCTTAGAGCAAGATGGGATATTATTTATTCCTGTTTGTGAAACCATAAATGAAAGCGTTACTAAAATATGGCTTAGAGATAATATACACTTGGGAGGTCTTGGCGGCGGCGGCGGCGGTGGTTGTGTTCCTTGGACTCCAAAAGTAATAAATAAAGGCACAGCAGAAGCCCCAAAGTATGAAATTACACTAAATGCTGGGACAATTAATGGTAATATCTCAGCAGGTTGGAATAAACCGATCCCAATGCTCAATCCGATAGGAACTTATTACGTTGTGGCTACAGTAAGCCTCACGGATGGGCAAGTAACAAGCATTGATTATTTTTTAGAACCACAAGTACCAACTGGAGACGAATTAAACCCCAAGGGCGTTAACACGCTACCAACATCCATAAAAATAATTTTGGCTACTGTAATTGGTTACAGTATAGAAGGTTCTGCTCCAATTATCAAGAGTTGCGCTGTATGGTCTTCTTCTCTTTATCTAGAAAGTGTTGATATTTACCACGATCCAAAAGAAAACGTACAGGCTGGAGAAGCACCTTATGATATATGGTATGCATATAAGATTTCATCCCTTTAATAAAAAATGAATATTGGTACAGAAAGCTGGGCTACAAATCAGACCGCAAGTAACTGGAATTATTTTTATCATGAGTTTAGTACTTATGAATATGAAATAACAAGCACCACAGTAAAAGATACTGACGTAGATCCAACTACAACCGTAACGGCAGAAACGAATGAGACGGGATACTCGGATGCTAGCTTTGGGCTTACACAGTTTAAGATGATAGGCGCACCTGATCCAATCGGGAAGTTTTTCTACCCTAACCAAGAATGGGCGCTTTGGTTCTCATACGAAACGTTAGATGACGGCTATTATGCTTACTCTGTGTCATCGCTTTCAGATGGAAACATTTCGACATACGAAGTAGATGGAGTGAGTGATTCTATTTCTAGAAATAAACAAATAAACGCTTTTTATACAGTAAATCAGTTGTATTCTACCTCTGATGCTATTGCAGTCACATCGACAGAAGATGATGGAACAGCAAGATTAGGTTACCAAATTAGCGAGGCTACAAGTTACACACCAGTCGGCGAAACTTATAAAGACGGTAAAAGTATAAAGTGTCGTAATGTGCTCTCGGAAGTTAGTTATGAAAGACCGAAGTCAAAAACAAATAATACAACGAAGAGTTTATGGTCGTTTGAACTTTCAGAGGATACTATTACTCGGCGGCTAGCGCAGCAAGTAGCTTCGCGTTTTGAACCGTGGCCTTTTGGAGGCTTCTTTCTAATCACATTTTACCCTGAGTCTCCTATACCCAGCGGAACAGTTGATTACAGGGTTGAAGAGAAAGATCCCAAACAGTATAAAATTAATAATTCGGTAGCGACAGTAGAGGCCGAAGAAACACTTTTTGTTATGACGGAAAACGCTCAACCTCTAAAAACACTTATCGGGCAAAACCAAAATTGGGCGGCTTATACAGAGGGTGAATATTCATTCACTAAAACCGATGATTTTACTAAGAGTTATTCTTTTCAAAAATATTACACCTACGAAGAGCTCTCTCGAGGTATTAGCAATAGCGACTGCTGGCCACTCCGCGCCTCCAAGCCCGCTGTATGTAAAAGTGTACGCTTTATCTCCCCTTATACACCACAGGAAACAGAGAGATTCACATATAGCTTTGGAGGATTTGGCGAAGGCGAAGAATTAGAATCTGAAACTGCTCTTACGACTTGGACGGTAGAAGATTTTACAAAAACAGTAAAAACCGAGGAGACGTACTCTCAAAAGAATGAATCAACTACTACAACGTCGTGGAATTACCTGCCCGTAGAGACTACTTCAACGTTTTCGGTAAAAAACACTGGGACAACAGAACAGTTGATACCCTCATTCGAGACATATGATAATGGCGTTGAAACAATCACAACACAGGTCGGGTATATATCGTTAGAATGCGAAACAACCTTTCTTGATTGGAGTAGTATAACTTTTGAGACATTAATTTCTCACCAGACCGAAAGAATACATCCCCTTTTTCTGGGAGGATGGGTTCACTCTTCAACAAAACAAGACTTTGGCGATTATTATTATGAACGTTATGGTGGCACAACAAAGCAGGTGTCTGTCTCAGGAAGTATATATTTTGTCTCTTCAGTTTATTATAATGAAGCTTATACCACTTATTCATTATGCGACGCTGCAATAAAAGTATATACACCTCAACATGGTTCTGGCTTCTATGCTTTTGGCGATGATAAAAGTGTAACTACAAATGAGATTTACGCTGGAATCAGAGCTACTCATAAGGTGGGTTCGCTGAAAAACTTTGATTCGGTCGATTCTTCTGTTTGGGCGTCTCTCTTAAGAGAACAAGTCGGAGAAGGGGGTGGTTTCGTTGTTATGACGGATTCTTGTTATCTTCCTAAACCAAATACATCCATGACTCTTTCATGGTCAACGATTGAAGATGGTCCAGCCTCTTCCTTGGGCAGCACCTTAGTCGCAAGACTTTCCAGCAAATACGATGGAGAAGTTAAGGCAGCAGAAGATACTTACAATCTAGAGCTTGTTGTGCCATGCACGAACTCGACCGCTCATATTAATGGGAACATAGAAGCTCTCTATGCTGCCACATTCCTAGCAGAAACTGTGCAAACAGACGAAGGAGTTGAACAAGGGTTTCCAGCTCTACAAGGTTATCCATACGCACTGAGTGCATACATTATAGCCAGAAATGATAAGTTCACTGGTAGAGATAGAACGGTTGTGTATGATAGGGGTATTTACACCGTAGAAAAATCATCAAGGGGTTTAAAAAAGGGGATAGAAACTATAACTGTAGAAGGGGTAGAAGGGGATTATTCATCCACCTTTTCTATGGGGAACGAGGAGGAGTGGGCTATTACAAAAGAAAATATTGTTTTTGTATCTACCTACGCAGGTGGTACGGAGCTATTTACTAAGTCGAGAGGTCAAGATTATATCTTGAAGTACTATAACGAAGAAGAAGAGCCAGATTTTTCTTTTGCTGACGATGATACAGGCGAATAAGCAAAATATTTCTTTGATGTTTTTTTTGAGTGTTTTCTCTTGTTTTTTTTATTACTTAATGATATGATAATATATCATGAAATTAGGAATTTACACAGCATCAACATTAAACCATTCATATGCTTTGAAAGCTCAAGCGAGGGCTCTTCATTCAGCCTGTATTTATGCAAAAATAAAAAAACCAGTTATTGTCGTTGTTTGCAGTAACGACGACTTCTTTGATGAAGTCGAATACGAATACGAGTATCTTTTTAACGGTAAAGCTAAGGTTATTATAATAAAAAAAGATGAGTTTTTTGATTGCGAAAAAAGAAAAAAATACAAGAACGAAGTTCAATTAATGATATCAAAAATGAGAACAATTGCCACTAAGAGATTGTTGGTGGAGGGTTGCGATAGGATTCTTTCTATGGATTCTGACGTTATACCGAAGCACAACTCAATTAGATGTATGCTTGATACACTCAAGTTTGATAATGGTTATTATGGAGTTGCACAATGCCCATACCCTTCTCAAGGAGGAGGGTCCTTCTTAGGAGGAAGGGGTACTCCAGAAAGGCCAATAGCAGCAGATTTCTCAGAAGAAGAAAGAAATATACCAAAAGAACTAAAAGAAAAAAGAAAAAAAGCTGTATCTGACTTGAAAAAATTCTTAGGAGAATTACAAAAAAAACAAACTCCGAAAAATCAAAAAACAGACAAACAAATAAAATCAAAACAAGAAAAACTTGCAAAACTTGAAAGAGAAATAAGCTCTTGTCCACCTAAAATGAATGTGTTTTCAGCTAATGGTAAAAAATGGAAAAAAAGGGGTTGGTTTGATTATGCTTATCCAGCCATAGGCAAAGGATCTGTGGTTCCTGTAGATTGGGTGGGTTTTGGATGCACTATGATGACGAGGGAAACAGCAGCTATGTGTGATTTCTCTGGATATGATGGAAGTGGCACCGAGGACCTTTTTATAATTTGGAATAGATGGTATCAAAATGATGTAAAGATCGCAAATATATCTCATTGCCCATCAGATCATATTGTCAGAGACAGGAATAATAATAAAAAATATATACATGTAATTACATACCACGAACATAGTGGTGAATGTGAGGGGCATTTAAGACAAAAAAACAAGCCTTGGTATGGCCAAGATATAGAAGAAAAATTTGACCCTTTAAATAACGGAGAACACTCAGAAAAAGAAAAGAACAAAGAAGAAGAAGAAGAAGAAGAAGAAATATTACCCTTGAACTTTAAAAATGGTGACGTTATCCCTTCCTGATTAAAAACTTTCAAAACAACAATCTAAAAGCATTTCTTGCTTATTATATCGTATAGCTTTTTGTTTGGTTGTTTCAATTCTTTTATTGTAAAAAATCTATCATCAGGACAATACTTTAAAACTTCTTTAAATCTATAAGGTGCTCTTTTTAACCATTGATTTTTCTCTACCATATTAGTGTAGGAAACGTGATAAGCATTTGATTTACTTATGTAATGTTCTGTTGACTCTATATTATATTTCTTTATGTCTTTCCATGACATTTTGTCACATTCTTGTTCCATTAACTGAACAGACAACACATGTTTTGGGTCAAAGTCTTCAAAGAACTCTAAATTCTCTGCCGCAGACCATAATTTAGTACCTTTTTTCCATTGTTTGAAGTGGTTGTATTCGTGTATAAAAGTAACAAACCAAGCGGAATTCCAAGTTGCTACCTTCAATTGTCTTGAAACTGGGCAAAAATAACCTCCACAATCGTCAACCTTTACTGTTCTTGAAAAGTGCAGGTCAATATTATTGCTTATAAGATCTTCAACGGCATCTTTCAAGTATTTGCTTTGCTGTGTTTTAAGCTTCATTTGTTAATACAAGTCATCTTGAGTTACACTTTTTTTCTCTTCGAAGGCGAGCTCTGTCGCTGTATTTATAATATAATCCTCTTCCTCGTTAAACCTGTAGCTTTTGCAACTAGGGCAAATCAATGTTCTTTTAAATAAAATGCTATCACAACCCTCGCAAACCTTATAAAAGGATGGTTCCAATACTATTTCCAAAGCTAAAGTTAACCTTTCTAAATCTATATCAAGATTCTCTTTGTTTTTTTTATTACCCATTAATAACTTATATTATACCAAAAATTCAAACAATACACAATAATAAAAATAATAATTATTCAAAAACCTCAAAAAACGCAAGTTTTTTTCAATAAAAGCCAAATAACAACATTAAAAAACGCCCACTTTTTTCAAATTTTGCAAATAAAACGCAACCCAAACACCGAAACTTTAAAAAACCGCAAGTTTTTTTCAATAAATCGCAAATAAGTGCGCGCGCGAGGGAAGTTTTTTGAAAAATCGTTTTTATTTTCTTTTTTTCGTAAAAATCGTTTTTATTTTTGTCGGTTTCTAATAGAAAGAATCTTTTTGTTTTTCGTTTTGACCCAACATTCGGTTCACATGACCCAAAATTCAGGTCAATCTAAACGACTGTTTTGTTTTTTTATATTAGGGTTGCATATTAAATTGATTTTTTATTATTTTTATTTTCATTTTGATGTAGTTTTTATTTGACAATGCCAACCCATACTGTATAATGATCGGCATGGAAACGAATAGCACATTCGATGATTGCATCGGACAAGAATCAGTTAAGCGCACATTAAGCCTATATATAGACGCATACAAGGAGACTAACAGATTGCCCTTTGTGAATCTAACAACCCAAAAAGGAGGTGGCAAATCTTTCTTTGCTCGAAAGTTCAGGGATGGTTTGAAGCGCAAGGACGGAAGCAGACCACCTATACTAGAGGTGAACGCACAGACAATTAAAAACGCGGAATCTTTCTTTGAGCAGATATATCCTGTATGGGTTTCTAATAACGCATTTCTTTTCTTGGATGAAGGTCACAATATACCAAAGCCATTACAGCAGATTTTTCTTTCTGTTTTTGATGTCAATAAGAATCCTGTAAGAACAGTGGAATATGAAGGAGTTCCTTATGAGTTTGACTTCACTAAAATTTCATTCTGCATGGCGACAACAGACCAGCAGAAATTAGCCGAGCCATTAAGAGACAGGCTGAGAGATATTTGTTTCGAGGAATATCAGTCAAGGGATCTTTATGAGATATTCCAGAATAATATGGAGCATTGGCTTGATATAGACATTCCCGCAAAAGAAAGAATCATTTCGTTGTTTCGTGGCAATCCGAGAGATGCAGTAGTAAAAGCGGATGATCTTTGCCTGTTTGCCTCTGCCAAAAAACTCAAAAAGATTACGTTGGATATATGTGATAAATTTTGTAGTGTCATGGGTATAAATCCGCTTGGATTGAATCACTCAGAAATGACTATTTTAAAAGCGTTGGCTTTTAGAGGTAAAATGTCCTTGACAAACATTGCGTCAGTAACAGGCTTTGAGAGGTCTGCTATTCAGAGAGACTATGAGCAGATGCTTGTAAGAAAGAACTTAATGAAAATTGATGGAAAAAGAGAGTTGACAGCGGATGGTGTCAAGTTTGTAAGAGATATAGGTATAGTGTAAATTTATATGGGAAAATTATTGACAAGTAAAATCGAGTATATATAATCGCCACAATAACAATAACAATAACAATAACAAAAAACAAAAACATGAACTACAACTTATTAGTAAACAATTATTCAGAAGATACCCCTGCTATCGCAGTAATCAAAGATGTAAACCTTGAAAAGTTTGATTCTTTTATATCCACATTAGAGTTAGTTCTTCAAGAGCATTATTGCGGAGCTTATTCTGTAACCTTTCCTAACGGATTTCCAGATTATGTTTCATCACGACCATATCCAGTTTTTAATGTCGATTTTAAAGTAGAAAACGAGGATGATCTTTGGGATGGTCAAATAGAAATTTCCTGCATACCCATTTATGATTGCCCATTGAATGATGATACAGAATTAGACAAACTCAACATGGATTGTGGAGTATCTAACAATAGATCAAAACTTCTAACAAATGACTAAACTAGACAAAGAGATTCTTTCAGTTATT
>Ga0208643_1001822_pt1 | contig 11161 bp, 16 predicted proteins | sample VirMetDEL_Nov_12_FD_184516 | JGI IMG/M metagenome (GOLD analysis project Ga0208643, IMG submission 184516) | Aqueous microbial communities from the Delaware River and Bay under freshwater to marine salinity gradient to study organic matter... | ecosystem: Environmental > Aquatic > Marine >... | reverse complement strand
TTCTCAGTAACTCCCGCGTCGGTATGGGCTATTACAACAATTGGAATATCCAATGTCTTGGCCATTCGCTTAAGTCCAGATGACACTTGCTTTTGTTGCTGATTAGTCTGAGCCTCATACATGTCTGCCGTTGTGAGATTGTCGAAAAACAGTATATCTATCTCGTTTTCAACACATAAGAATTTCGCCTCGGTAAACCATTTTTTCGGAGTGTCAAACTTATCTTTGAAATCGTCCTCGGAGGCTATAAATAAGCGATCCATCAAAGAATCAAGCTTTCCGTCTCGGTCAAATTCTGTTAAAAACTCAAGTCGCGACTCTTCGCTTAAAACTAAGCCGATATTTAAGCTTCCTCCGTTTGAACTCAGAGCGTCAACTATACATGTCCTCAAATTTGTTGATTTGCCCCCGTGAGACGTTCCGAGGATAAGGTGTAGCTTACCCTTTCTCCACCCGTTATGAACCCTTAAGAAGGGCAAGTCTGAGCTAAACTGAACCCTTTTTGATTCTTCTCTCAGTATCGCCATCTGATCCTTGCCTATATTCGCACTATATTCGATAGTCTTGTATTCTTCCATGATTTACGCCTCGCCTTCTGAGATTATAAAAATGTCTGTAAATTTATTTATTTTCTTTTCTATATCTTGCTCTGCGTAATCTTCCCATGATCCCACAAAGCTTGAAAACTGCTTTATATATTTTTTGTCTGTCTGTTCATTTTCTATCTTTTGTGAATAGTTTTTAACTGCTTTTAAGAATAATTCAAATTGGACTTGTGACTTTATCTGGCTTTTTAGTTTTTCGATACCTTTTTTCTTTCCTTCTTTTCTCGGATATAACGCGTAACAGGATTCAAAATCAAATGTCGGTTTACTCTCTTTCTTTATCTCTTTCTTTATCTTTCTCTTAGGCGCATATTGGTCGCGGTCAGTGCGCGCCCTTTTAAAGTCCCTATCCTTTAATTCCAACAAGATAGATGCTTCTATTTCGTAAACGTTTTCCGAATATAATACAATCATTCCCGAAACATTCCCCAACCGTTCCATGAACGTTTCCAGACCATTCCATGAACGAAGCCGTAATACATCTCTTAATACGGTGCGCCGAAATCTAAAATTAACGCACTCTCCGTCGAATTGAGAAGATAGAAATTCCATTAGTCTCCAGTATCTTCCATAGCCCTCAAAGCCAAATTCTTCCAGTATTTCTGACAGACATTCCGAAGTGTTTGCGTTTGAGTAATGTTTAAACCACTTGATAAAGCGACTCCTTATAAAGAAAAACCCGCCACGAAGAACTGACAAGGAATCCGCGACGAGTTTTAATATTTATCAGCCTTTCAGCGTTAAAATTTATGTTTGAATTGTCAGTTCTAGGAAATTTTTACCGACTTGCTTTTAAATGTAAAGCATATAATTAATTTATTTTTTCTTGTTTACATTTTAATAGCTTCGTATATATTTAAGGAAATTAACCAAGGGAGAAGTTATGAAAGAAGAAATCACGTTTCATCAAAGAGTAGTAGATTTACAAGCGCAATTAAAGGCGCCGAAGGGTCAATTTAATGCGTTTGGAAAGTATAAATACCGATCATGCGAGGATATCTTAGAAGGGGTTAAGCCTCATTTGAAAGACTCTGAATTAATATTGACCATTACAGATGATGTTATTCTCATAGGAGAAAGATATTATTTCAAAGCAACCGCAACGCTTTTAGGGGCCAATCAAGAAAGCTTATCGGTCTCGTCAATGGCTCGCGAATCGCTTGACAAAAAGGGCATGGATTCGAGTCAGATATCGGGAACGGCGAGTTCTTACGCCAGGAAATACGCGCTCAATGGCCTTTTATGTATTGACGATACGAAAGATTCTGATAGTGCTGATAATTCTCAGAAGTCAGAAAAGCCAAGCGGTCAGATCATGGGTCATCAAGGAGGTAAGGATTTCGACGACAAAGCCTCGGAGAAACAAGTCAAGATGTTGATGTGGTTACTTAATGAGAAATATAATAAGAGTATTCCAGCCGATATTTTAAAAGCTGTTGGTTTCATTAATAAATCAAAAGCGTCTGAGAAGATCGAGGCATTAAAAAAAGAGCTTAATAAATAAAAGGCTCGTCCATGAGCCTCTAATCTAGCAACACATAAAAACTGACAGGTTATTTATGACTGTTGTTAGGTTAAATCATTTCAAATTATTGATGATTTGGAAAATAACAATTAATTACACGGGAGAAGTAATGAACTATCTAGAAATTGAAAAAAGAGTAATCAAGTCAGGCGGCGTCATAACGATAGAAGAACCCACAGAATCGCTATTTCGAGTAAGGTTCACATTTAAAGGTATCGCGAAAGATTGGATAAACTACTTTTACAAGAACGGGAAAATCACTCAGCATGAAGCCGTATTCAATTTATTGAAGATCTACGCGACAGATACCAATCAGGAATGGCTATTAATGCCGAGTCGTAGCGATAGAAAGAGGGGTTTCTAATGGATATGAATCAAATTGCTAATGATATATTTGCTCAACAAAAAAAAACCAAGCTGAGAAGGGCTGAGATTGCCAAAGAAGCCTCGAGAGAGAGACGAGCAACAGGTAAGCCGCGTAAAATATTATCGGGCCTAGACGAGTACAAGCAACAGATAAAAGAGCTTACGCGCAGATTAACCGACGCGAGAAGAGACTTAATAACAAGTAAGAACGAATTAAAATTAACGCTTATGAAATTAGAGCGACTAGGAGAAAATGTGACGAAACCAACGAAATTAATTATTTTAAGATGTAACTCATGCGAAGAGACAGACGAATACTCTCCGAAGGAAACAGAACGGTCTTGTAATTTTTGCAAGAGTTCAGAGGACGGGTTTACAGAATTAATTGCTTGCGAAAATTGCGGAGAAGAAGTCGAAGAAGGTCAGTTAATAAGGGGCGACTCTCCCGATAATTCTGACACTTGCGAAAAGTGCGTCCCCCCGTCGAGAGAACAGATTGCGGAGGATAGGGCTGATTATGATTATCAATGTGCGAAAGATGAGCGAGCAGAACGAAGGGGTGAAAAATGAAAGATATTGCGGGAGCCGTGGCGCTATTGTTTGCGTTTATGATCGGAATAATTATTCAATGTTTGCCTCTGGCTATTGCTATTGCTGTGGGATTGTGGATTTTTAAACACATATTTAATTAAGTCACTTGCCCTTACATTGCCTTAGTTCTCGAATCAGATTCTTATTATCTTTCTCGAGTTCAAAGGCAATATTTCTTACCTCTGAGTAATCGGATATATTTGAAGCAGAATAACCAAATAGATAATCAATATCGCACTTATAAGTAAATTTCTCATTATCATAACGTTGGCAATCTTTCGGGGGTGTGTCTATGCGCTCATCGGTACAAATGACTGAATCTGATAATATAGTACAATATTCGTATTTTTTAAAGACTGTTGATTGACAGCTACTTAATAGTAGTAAGAGCAATATGTAAGCGGACAATTTCTTTTTCATCGTTTTTCTCGATAGCTATTAACAACTGTTGATTGAGATCATCAATTTTCTTCTTCTTCTTTTGATAAGCGGACTCATCTCTTTTCTTTCTATAAGCATCGACAGATTTAGATATTAGTTGACCCGCGTTTTTTGCGAGCCAACCTAGAATGGTCGGTAACAATGTTTTTAAAAGATTAGTTAAAAAAGACATTATCCCTCTTGACCATCGATCTTATCGACAAGGTCAGATACCAATTCTCTAGCTTTTCCAGAAACCGCCGTCCATACCATGTCATCATATTTATTTTCTGACTTATTCACGACAAGACCAACAACGTCGAAAGCTAATTCTGCAAGCTCTCCCGCTAAATCTTCCGCAATGTCTAAACCTCTGATTTTCGCCAATGCGACAAGTTCCGCCTTAAATTCTTCTGTCATAAAATCTCCTAATAAGTTATTTTTATCGAAGCAACAAGGTCGCCTCTATTTGAAACAGGCTTAATTCTAACTCGCGCGTCTTTCCGTGCCAAGTCTTGCAGAGACATATCTTTCGACTCTCTCCCCGCCCCGCCCGCCTCAATCATATAAGAAACTTCTTTAAACTCTCCAACGCCTATGGCAATGTGTGTGATATAGCTTGTGGAATGACCGAAAAATAAGAGGCAGTCGTCAGAAGGTTCGCAAGACTGAAACCCCTTTCCCTCTGTCGCCCAGTAATAAATTGACTGAGCGTTCATGTCAGGCAAGGTGATTCCCACTTCATGTAGCGATTTTAAAACCAGCCCCGAACAATCAAGGCCGTCATAATTATTCCCTGCCCATCTATAAGGCACGTTCAAAAACTGACTGGCCATAATTGCAAGCAGAGTATTAAACATTATTTAGAATACTCGCTCATTTTCTTTTGAAGTTTGCAATCTTTTGAATCAAAGTTTTTCTCTTTGCAAAGATCAAATTTCTTTTGCGCCTGGTATCCGTTTCCGAAAACCAAAAGACCTAGTAAAATTAAAACTCCCATAAATTCTCCTTATGCTATTACGTTATAGTTTTCAACGTGAAATTTTGCGTCTGTTACTCCATCGATGTTCCATGCATAGCTAGTGCCGGCGGAGGTGCGCCAACTTAACCTAATTGAGCTTGAGACATAGCCAACAACTTGAGAATTGACAGTTACTGTGGCGCTGGATATTCCCGTCTGAGTAATATTTGAATTGACAGTGCTTCCAGACCCCGTATTACTCGCCGTTACAACCGAAACGGCAACAACATCACCGGCCTTAACCCATAACTCCATTGTTCTGTCCGACGTGTTCGAGTCTGAATCATGTGTATTTTCTGAAAACGAGGTGTTGTTATGGGAAAAGGCTCCGTAAGTATTTGCATGAAGCGTGACAACCACCCTTGCATACTTCCCACTTGCACAGGTGAACGATCTTGCCGCGTTCCCGTAATCAATGGAGGCGGGAGCGTGATTAAATGGAACTAAGAAACTGTTTGCCATAAATTATTCCTATGAAGGTTCTCCGATTATGTAAACGCCAAATTTACCAAGTCCTGTCGGCAAAGATGTCACGTCGATTCTAATCCACATTCCTTCTGTTAAAACCTTATTTGTTAAACTTAACACTGCATTGCTTGATTCGTCATAATTTGATGCCGTTGCTAGGTTTATTGTTGGCTTAGTTGTTAATGCCGAAACACTGGCGGCAAAATCAGCGCTTGATGCGACTTGAACATCAATTTCTAGTGTACCAGAACTTAATCCAGTGAAATCGAATACCGCTATTTTTACGTCTGTTATATCAATCCCAGATTGTACCCTATGGAAAAGCAATCCCGTTGCTGTTGCGTAAGTAGCGGCGTTATAAATTACACCGTCGAAGAAAATAATCTTTCCGGCAGCGGCTTCGAGAGATAATGTCCTCGTGTTTATGTCGTCCTGATTGTCTTTTAATGATTGAAAAATAGATTTAACTATCGGTTTTCCTACAGCGATCAAACTTTGAGCTAGTGTAACAAATGCCATAATTTATCCAATTATTGAGGTGTCGAGAAAATCATCGTCTGTTATATCCGGTACAGCTAAATCATTATCCAACACGTATGCGTTTACAATCTTCTCACCACTTGTCGCGCTTGTAAAATCTAAAGCGGAATTATCACAAATAGACATTACTCGGTTAAAAATATTTCCCATATCGTTAAACTCAACATGGCAAGAACTCCCGTCCTTCGTAATCTTTGAAATGATGCCTATTTTCCGTCTATCCTTGCCTCCGAACCGCTTATAGAGCCTGTCAAAGTTTAGGAATAACTTATCATTAAGGTTTTTAAGCATGAAATTTAGCTTTCCATTAATAGAAACGGTTGATTGACACATAGAATTATACAGACCGAATCGCTCTGCTATTTCTTGAGCGTCTTGAGCTTCATATAAATAAACTGTTACGTCTTTCTCTGCTTTTGATTGAATGTAATAATCGACGAATAAATTTGTAAACTCATATAATTTGAAAGAATCCTCTCCTGTAAACCTGTCAACGAATGGCCTATAAGAACAATTAATCTTCCTAACAATATCGTTTTTCGACTTAACAGAAATTTCTCCTATAATGTCATGATCTTCAAGTGGTGCTTCTGTCGCCAATGGCTTGTCTGGGGTGAGGACATTATAAACCAGTTCCCATTCAGTATTATTTACGAGACTTGCAAAGACTGAATTGTTAATCTTCGTGATAACATCTCTTATTTTCGGAATACTGCCCCCGATATTCTCAGGAATAACCATAGACAGCTTATATGGCGCGTCCTCGTCTGCTTGAGTAAAGGACGCGGCGTTCGTGTTAGTAAGTCCAGCGTCTACGCTTAAAAGATTAAGCACGGCGTCTGATGCTGTCTTAACCCATGCTCCCGATGATTCCGTGCCGATACAGTTAACAAGAATCAAACTATCGTCATCTATTATGGTGACGTTCTTTTTCTTTGCGCCCGTGTCGGTATCGGTTGAACCAGCATAAGCGATTCTTAAAAATAGCCCCGTCTCTGTTACCGATAATATTTCGTAATATGTTGTATGTGTTATATCGCCAGATTTAATCCAGTCTCTCGGCTTCACTTCGTTTAATAAATCGATTCCCGTAACCGTGACTTCTCTTGAGCTTGCAGTAAACGTAAATGTTCCGGCCATCGTCACAGCTTTTGTGATGTTAAATTCTGCCGTGTTTGTGATGTTTAAAATCGCCTCGGTCGTATTTGTAAGCGTCCAGTCTCTATCTATTAAGATTTCATCTTTCCCGAAATATGCTTTTGATAATGGATTCTTGGTCACAACGTCGGAAACGTTCGGAGTCCCTGCTTGAAGATTTGACTCTAGGGTAATCGCCCCGCCCGTGATTCTCTTAATCGTTGCACTTTCCCCGTCGACATCTATCGTGTCACCTTCAAATAAGTCAGTCCCCGCTACGACAGAAAATCGATTAGGTTGTGATGCACTTGAAACCGTTGTACTCGGCGCCCTTAGCTTATGCCCCGCTATGTGAAAACTTCTATTCTTCTTTCTCCAGGGAATGTTTGGAGAGTTTACAACCGATGCCCCGATGAAGTCAGACTCAATCGCTTCGGTTAGCGTGATTTGTGTATCAGTATCAACCGATTCGACACTAAATTCTAGCGTCTCGTTTGCTAGTGCGATCGTTAACTTGTCTTGTGGACTTACTTCGTCTAAGAAAGCGGTTCCTGAGCCTGTAATAATAAGAGCGGCATTTGAGCCTGAGACAGTTCCCGTTAATGTGTACCCGTCTAAAGTGTTGTCAACAGGAATGCACTCAACCTGGTCGACTTGGCCGTATATTCTTCTTTTAGGCTTATATAAATTGTAATCAGAGAGATTCCCGTCAGAAACTCCGAAAAGGTCTAGTGACAAAGGTTCTCTTAATTTGAACATGAAATCTTTGCACTTGAATCCGACTTTCGTTGTCGTAAATGTTTTATCTTGAATAATCCCGTCGAATAAAAGCTGTTTTTCGCTCATTAAAATAGAATCATTCCACGAGTACAGTCTTACTTTCTTATTAGAGAAAAATAAAGTGTCATAAATGTCATCAAATAAACCGCTCGTATTATCGAAGGAAATATTTGTCGAGCTTTCTACAGCTACGCCAGTATTTTCATCATCTAATTGTTTCGTTATCGCAGAGTTTGAAGTCAACGCCCCTTCATAGTGAACATCAGAACCATTAAGCAAATCATAAGGTAAATCGATCGGGGCGTTTGCGTAAAATAATCTATAGGTAGCAACGACATTCTTTGTGTTTGGATTTGAATCGTCAGACGTTCTGATATAGACAATACTTGTAGCAGAATCATAAAACCATTCTCCTGACGACAATGTGCTTGAGCTTGCCTCGACTAGCGAAGTTGTGCCCTCTAGAATGTCTATGACGAAATGACTAGCCGTTCTCGTGTAAGTTGCGCCAGAATCGAGAGTCCATATTAGCATTCTTTCAAATGGCTCTATGTGACAAAGAACAAGCTTTTCACTCGTTGATTTTGCCGCATAGTCAGAATAAGAAGTTCCCATTTATTTAAGCCTTATAAGTATTTTTTTAATATCTTTTCTCGTTTCGTTTACGTCTTCGTGAATATCTTTGATCATATTCTTTTGATAAGTTCCCGACGTCTCAAGCTTTGCTATTCTTTCAATATTAGCAACTACTTTCTTATGAATAAATCCAGCGAATGAGAAAGCGACAGGAATAAGAATCGTTGTCACAATCGTTATTATAATCGTTTTAGCTCCTATCTTTTTTAGACTCATGGTTATTGTACTCCGTGGCAATTCATTCTAACGCCAACACCGGTACCAACGATGGCGGCACCGCCAGATGATCCGTAGCCGATCATAAATTTTATTGCTGATGACGATAGAGTATTTATTCTAGTGTAAAAACCTTCCGTTATTGCACCCGCGTAATTACTAGCTGTAACTTGACAATTAGGAGTTCCGGTAAGTCCAGTAAAATTAACAGTGCACTCACCTGTTGCAACAGGAGTTGTTGATGTCATTATATCCCCTATCTGATTCGATATGGTACAGGTAGATCCATTTGTCGGTGTTACCAAAGCACTAAAAACAACAGGCTTAACCGCACTAGGAGTCTTAATAAACTCAGTGGGATTGACATTGCCTAGGAATACTTTGATTTTAGCAGGGTGAGCGATAACAGAAATATGTGTAGTTGTATTATCATAAACTGCTGCTTGCGAGTTACATTGAAAGTAGTCCCCGACATCTAGTCGTGCCGTCAGTGAGTTGTTGTTACCGTAAAATGCAGGCGTACCTGTTGCATCTATATATGTACCTTTAAGGATAGTTCCTGCTGCATTTCTATGTTGTATGGTCATATAGCCAACACCTACTGAGTCATAAGCACACGACACAGTGGCATAAACTTCTTTCAGTGCTGAAATTTTTGTAAATGCACCTGTATTATCGTGAGCCAATAAAACATTTGAAGTGTCATCTTGTACTGTTTTAAACTTTATCCCTGCTGTTGTGCCAGAAGTATAGCCTGTATAAGCAACTGACTCAGGATTATTCTCTTCAACAGGAACCGCAATAACCGCTGTAGGTGTTGCTGACCAACCGACTATTGGGACTCTTGCGTTTATAGAAACCTTTGTACCTGTTGCCCCGACTACGTTCCCATTGGCGGGAGAAAGTGCAACCGTTGTTGATGCCGCAAAAACTGAAACGGTTGAGAAGTTTATAAAAGAATCGCCTCCCGTCATTAGTACCGCGCCTCCATTTGAACTCGTAGAAACATCTGTAAAATAAGTCCCTGCGTTTTGAGTAGACGTTATGTCGCTATCTATAACAACGCTGTTCGGTAGCGCTATTTGCCCCTCAACCGCCGTGCTTGTTCCTATGTCAAAACTTCCGTCTATGACTAGATATTTGCCGTCCTTATGCCACCTTAACTCTATAGAACCTATAGTTCCAAAACCCTGACTCGTGGGAGTATAAGCAACAGGGTCTGTCATCGAATCATCATCGACTGAAACCATTACTGCTTTGTTTTGTTCGGGGGTAGCTGTTATTGTCATGCCGCCAAACCGCGAGGAGCCGTTGGAGGATGAAAAATAAATATGATCGCCCTTTTCAAGAACTATGTCTATTGAAGGGCTTAGATATGTGGCAGTATCTCCCGCTTGGTCAAAAATTAACGTGTTACCTGCGCTGTCTAAAATAGAAGTTGAAGCTGCCGCCGCTGAATATGTCTGTATAACTACACTTATTTTAACCCTTTCCTTTGCTACTAGCTCTGTGTTTGTACTGTCGTTCCATTCGATTAATGTCGATCCCGTTAAAGGTATAAGGCTAACATCGAAATTAGTTTCAAGACCTGTGGCGTCCCAAAAGTCAGCAGTAACCGAAGGTAGGATGTAAACTTCGCTTTGCCCCTGAGTAACAACAGTCTCAATCGGATTAGACCCTGCAAAGATTTCATCACAGTAAACATTTCCTGTTATAGAGTTTCGAGCTACTATTTTGTAACCGAATGACGTTGAACTCATTGTAGAATTTACTGCGTAAGTGTCCCAGATATCGCCAGAGCTAACGGCAACACATGCGCTTTCTGCACCATCGACCATTGAACAAAATTCAATTCCCTCTTGATCTGTTTTGCATCTCGCAGAGGCTTTGCCAACTACTCCCGTATATTGTGAACTTGTTGTTGTTGTGTCTGTGTAATCCCCTACACTAGCAGAGAAAGCCATCTTTAATGATTTAGTATTTAGGTCGGTCAGTTCGACGATTGTCGCCTCTGATGAAGCCGTACAAGTTGTGCAAGTTCCTTCTGTGACTCCCGTTTCAAAAGACGGGTCAATGATTAAGTTAAGAAGTGAGCCACCGCCACCGTCACCGAGAGACGCCCAGTCTGTGCCAGCGTATCCTTCATAAGATGATGTTGTTGAGTTATAGCGAATCATTCCGGTATTAGGTGACCCGCTTCTTTGTGCTGTTGTTCCGACTGGAATATCAATCTGACCCGTTCCGCTCATTAGAATGTCTGATGAAAAGGTTTTGGCTCCTGAAATAGTTTGAGTTCCTAGAATCTCGACAAGAATAGTCGCCATGTCTGTGACGCCAGTTCCCCCGTTTGCTTCTGGCAATGTTCCTGTAACCTCTGATGTTAAATTAACATTTCCGACACTGACAACGCCCGTCGATGACTTTAAAACGCCTGAGAATGTACCGAGGACAATGTCGCCAGTTCCATTCGGAGTAATTGTAAAATCTCCGTTCGTAACCGAAGGGGTAACTGTGTCAACTTTTAAAGTCTTTGCTGATAAAGAAAAAGAAATTAAAAATATTAATAGAAAACTAAGCCTCGAAAGTAGCGTTTTCAACCCATGCACCATTTTCATAAATTCTCACCTTATTATCTGTTGTATTCATATATATATCACCATTAACGGCCGTTCCATTTGCCGTAACAAATGCCGCATCGCTGGCATAACTTGATAAATTCGTCACGCCTCCGACCGTTGCGGGAGCGCTTGCGCTAGTGAATCCGTCTGCAAAATCAATCAATCGTGTCATAAATTTACCCTTTTCTGCTCGAATAACTGAAAGCTCATCGGATTATTAAAATCGGTATCGTTTGCA
>Ga0208643_1001820_pt1 | contig 11168 bp, 7 predicted proteins | sample VirMetDEL_Nov_12_FD_184516 | JGI IMG/M metagenome (GOLD analysis project Ga0208643, IMG submission 184516) | Aqueous microbial communities from the Delaware River and Bay under freshwater to marine salinity gradient to study organic matter... | ecosystem: Environmental > Aquatic > Marine >... | reverse complement strand
TCGTTAAAATATTCCTGTAATTTAGTTGTTGCGTTTTGCATTGTTTTGATTTTGTTTATCTAGATTAACATTTGCACGCAATTGTGCAATATCTTCGTTAGAATCTATCTTATCTTGAGCAATTTTTGCGGTTTGATCAAGTTTTGCACCATCTAATTCAATTTTTTGTTGGTCATTTTGTGCTTTTCGTTGAATATCTTGTGCTTTTAACTGTAATTCTTGTTGTTTTAGTTCAACAAGAGGGTCTTGACCTTGACCTTCCATAGATTGTTGCTCTTCAATAAACATTTCTTCAATAAATTCTGTTGCTTTTAACGAAATTTGACGTTCCATCTCCTCTTGGAATTGAGCTTGTAGTTCAGGAGGTAGTTTACCACCAAATTTAGCTGCTTCCGCTTGTACTTGTTCTTGATTTTCTTCTTCAATCATTTGTCTTGCTAATAAAGATACATGTTCCATGACATGTGCTTGTAATAATACAGTTGCTTGAGGATTATTACGAACTAACATGGACGACATAAAAGTTCTATGAGCATCAATGTGTGCTTGGTGTTCTTGATTTCTAAAAGGAATTAATTTTTTACCAAGTAATGAGTCAGAATTTTCTAACGCAGGATCTTTTGGTTTTGGTGTATCTGGTGGAGGTAAAATAGCATCAATATCTTTTACTCCAAGTGATTGATACATTCTTTTATACGCTTCATATATGTTATGTGACTTCGGATCAGACTGTGCCATCTGTAATTGTGTTTGTGCCAACGTAACACGCTGAGACATAGAAAAAATATTTGGATCAGACACAGGCATAATATCAACACGTTCGTCAAAGTCAGTTGATTTAACACTTGGTACAGCATTACTACCTACATCATAAGGATACCTTTGAGGTAAAAATTCTTTAAATACTTTTGCTAATAAATTAAATTCTGTTTTTTGTGCATAGTGTAATCTTTTATGTATTGCACTCATGACTCTTGATCCTCTTTCAATCAACGCCATAGTTGTTCCTACGGGTGCATTTGCTGCTACACTGTCACCAATTTTTTGATCAGCAATAGAAGCAAAACGTTGTCCCGCTTGTACAACAAATCCTAGTAATTGAAATAAAGTTTGATCAGCACCTTTGTAAGGTAAAGGCATGAGTCCTGCACGTAAATCGCCACTTGGTGCATCTACATCTCTAAACTCACCAGGTTGTATTGGAGAGTCATCATCGGCAATACGTAATCCTCGGGCTTTAAATCCTGCTGGTAAATTTGCTAATGTTCCTGCATCAAGTAATTGTCTAAGAGCTGCTGTTGCAGTTCTTGATAAACCACCGAGCATATGAATTAATCCATAACCATAAAAACCAAGGCCAGGTAAAAATTTATAATGTACAAAATATTGTTTTTTCTTTTTTAAAGGATCTTGTTCATCATAGTTTCTGTATACCGATAAAACATTACCAGACCCTTCGTCTATTGTTACAATGTAAGGTAATTTAATTCCGTCAGGATCTTCAAATCCTGGCACGTCTAAATCAACATGCATTTCTAATAATGTATATGAATTATTCTTGTAAGACCCTGTTTCTTTCACACCATCCAAACGATTAACTTCTGTTTGAATACTATTTGTTTCAGCATCTTCATATTCTTCTAAATCTACATCACGGTAAAAACCTGTGACTTGTAATTTACGAATATCGTTTTCTGTTCTTTTTAATACATGTGTAATTCTCTCTGCTGTTCCTAAATCTGTTGCGGTGTACGGAACAATTAATTCTTCACTAGGAATAAACTTTGATACAGCTCTTCCCATTGTAGAATCATAATAAACTTTTTTAAAACTAGAACCAGATAGAGGTAAATAAAATAACATTTGATCTAAGTCAGGATCAAAGTCTTCCATAACGTGCATTACTTGGTAGTTCATAAACTCTTGTACACGTTGAGCTTGTTGTTCTTTTTGTGGATCAGATTTACCAATCATTTGTACTCTGACTGGACCATTTGCAGGTAATAATTCTTTATAAGCTTGCGCTTGAAACTGTGTAACTGTTTCTGATAATAGAGGGTGTGTTACACCACTTGCTCCTTGAAAAGGTTGTGATCTTTCTTCATATTTAAATCCAAGTAGTTTTAATCCTTTTGCGTAAGCATCATACCACTCTTCTCTAGAAGAATTGTCTTCTTTGTAATCACCAACAAGATCAGATGATATGTCCTGTAAGTCTTTCTCATCCATGTACTCAGCTAAGTTAGAATCAAATTGTACTTCTTCTTGTTCACTCATTGGATTGACTAACGCCCCTCCGTCTTCTGTCATTTCAATGTTATCAACTGTTAATTCATCAGGAGTCTCTACCGTTACTTCTTCAGTTATTACTTCTGTAGGCTCACCCGTTATTCTTCTCTCAACCATTATACCTCAAATATATCAATATGCTCGACAAGTCCACCTTGTGCTTTATGTGTTTTATAGGGTTCTAACATCTCAGGAGTAATTTTAATAGCAAAAACTGGCTCCATATCTTTTTTGCTAGGTATTGTGATAGGTTGAATTCTATAATTTGGATTGGATACAAGTAGTTCCCTTGCTTGATCTTCATTGGTTAACGTTGCTACCATATTACCATTTTGATCGGTGACACGGTATTGCGTTGAACCCCTTCCACCTTTTAATTGTACAGGCATGGTAATTATTTCTGAATTATTACTCTGTGCTTGTTTCTTCAAAATCTTTTCTAGCGTCGAGGTATAGTGTTTTCCGCTTTCATCAATAGCATTAGGGCCCCCATAAAACTCGTCCATACCAATACCTTTGTATTGTGAATCTATAAATTGACCATTTCGTTTAAAAGCATCAAAGCGTCGTTGTTTATCAGCTGCTCTATCGGCTGCTGGTGTCGAAGCATCTCCTTTAAAATTATATCGGTTACTGACATATTTTGATGGTGACACCGCGTAATACGCTGACGCATCAGGATCTTTTAATACAAACTTTCTATATGCTAGTTCATATAAATCTTTTTTAATTAAAGCATCTGCCCACTCGTCTCTATTCTTAAACGGTAAGTCAGGAAAGAGTCCTGCCATGGTATTAGAGTCAACGGACAATACTTCATCTAACATGTTATTAATATTATCATTTAACAATCCTGCTAAACGATCTATCTGCGGTTGATCTATTTCTCTTGTTGCAATGTAGTTATTGACAACCTCATCTACCTCTGCTTCTAATTTATTAATACGTTGTGCTACAACGTTTACTTCATCCTCTGTTTTTGTTAGTGGTCTAAAAACAGATTTATTTTTTTCAAAAAACTCTATTGCTGCTTGTGCTGTTCTATTGAGTCCTTCTATGTTTGTGCCAGCACCAACGCCGTCTTCTTGTATCTTACGAAGGGCCGCGGCCAATTGTTGTTTACGCCCTGCCGCTGCTTGTAATAAATCGGATTGTATCTCATCGGCAAATGTCACACGAACCACGCCGCTCGGATCAACGCCCGATGCCTTGGTTATCTGTTCTTGTAACGCGTTATTCTTAACAACGAGCTCATCCATTTGATTAACTAGACCTGGGCTTATTTCATCTAATTGGTCAGCATATTTTGCTATAACAGATAGTTTGGGAATATCAGAACCAAAATCAATCATCATATCATTAATGTCTGCTTGACTCATTCCTCGTTGATTAGCTAGTCGTTCTATTTTACTTCTTGCCTCAGCATATAAACCTTGCAAACTTCGTTCATTTTTTGTTTTTTCTTTTGTGAGTTTGTTTACATTTATTTTTGTCTGTGGTCCTTCTACCTTTGGTGGTACAAATCCATAACGGTCCGAGAGCCGCGTCCAACCGACAATATAAGTATCTTCTTCATTAGGTATACCAAATTCATGACGATTTAAATTTTCTCCACCAAACATGGATACGGGATAGTCGCCCGAGTCACCTGGTAATTTATTTCTATCTAAGTATAAAACTCTTTCACGTTGTGTTTCTGGTATAGAACCAGGTTCAAAGTATCCTTCATAACGTGTTCTTTTCACGCCGTTTGGATTGATCATCTCGGACCCTTGACCTGTTGCGTGTACTCGCATACCGCTGATCGGCGCTGATCTAACTTGTGAAATAATTTCTGTTTTAGATATAGGAGAAGTATCATCATATAATTTAAGAAGAGACGCGATACGATAATCGTCGACCTCGGATTTTTTAATTCTGTTCTTGTTTAAGAAATCAAGGACCTCTTGTTTGTTTGCAAACTGTTCAGGTGCGTTTGTCATTGCACGTTCTATGTCTGAATAGAAGACAGACGTCATCGGTTGATTTGTTAATGGTGTAACCTCAATAGGGTTGTCTGTACCAATCTCTACTCTTTCATCAGGAGTCGGATCAAAGATATCCTCTTGTGATCTTACTTCTTTTTCTCTGTCCAAACTTTCTTTTTGTTTTTTTGTTTGATTTGCTAATTTTTCTTTTGGTGTTGGTATTGGTGCAACCTCGTTAACAGGCGCTTTACCAAATGCCTTAAAGAAAGGTAACATAAGATTTGCTGTTTCATATGATCCTTCGGGAAGGTCATCTTGAAATATATCTAGGTCTTCAGGTAAGCCTGGACCTGCGGGTCTTTGTTCTACTATACCACCTTTAGCATATTTCATATCGTCCAAAATATCTTCTCCTATATCTAAAAAATCATCTTCTGGCATAGCACCAAAAGTTTGTCCATCTATTTTTGTTATTGATCCTGACTCAGCTAGTTGCGTATCAAGGTTCATCATTTTTGTTATAATACTTCTTTTTTGATCACCTGACTCAGCTTCTTTAAACAAAGCTTTTAATTGTTTAATTTCTTTTCTTATATCTTGTTCTGCTCTATTTGCTCCACGTCCCTGTAAAAATAAATTATTTATTTCAAGAGTTCTTTCTATATTCTCTTCAACAGCTTCTATATGACCTAGTTCAACTTTTTCAAAAGGAACTTTACCGTCTCCAAATAAGTTGGCAACGTCTTCTAACTCATCGTTGTAAAACATTCTCTCTACGTTAAACTTTTCTCGTCCAATAAGAAGTTCAGATAATCTATCAATATCAATATTTTTTATTTGTTCTATAGCTTCTTCTACAGTCCCTCCTGATTCAATTATTCTCTCCACGCCTTTTGCTAAAAAATCTTTTCCTCGAACAGGGTCTATAGGAAAATCAGCTTGTTTAAGTTTTTCTCTTAGTTTATTTCTTACACCATCTCTAATAAGTCTTTGTGGTTCCGATAAAACATATTCAAATTCTTTAACATATTTAGTGGGTTCTATTGTTTCTCGAATAGCATAAGGAGAAGCCAAAGGAAACTCATCTAGTTGAGGTTTTAATAATGGTAAGATGTTTTGTAATTTACCATTTGCTAAACTTAATAACCATTGTTCTTCATTTGTTAGGTTTTTTAAAGCACCTCCTTTAAAAGGTTTGTCTGCCATAGATACTTCGTCACCTATATGTTTTGCTAACTCAGGATCTTCTTTAAATATTTTTATTAGTTCTCTAAAAGTTATTTTACCTCCACCTACTGATTCTATTTCTCCTGCTTTCCATTTTTCTATTTGATCGGATGCACGTATAGCTAAATCTTGTGACCTATCTGTTGCTGTTTTTAAACCTACAACCTGACCTTGTTTTCTAGCTGCTGTAATTTCTTCTGCTGTAATAAGTTTTTGTTGTTTAGCAGCGTCTCTCATAGCACGTAGAGTTTTTTCTGGTGTCTTTCTATATAAGGCTGCTATTCTAAAAGGATCACCACTTTTCATAATGTCAACATAATCTAAAAGTATTTTTTGTTTTTGTGGATTTAGTCCTACACCTCTAACTCCTTTAGGTAAATCTTGAAAAATTTGAAATTGTGCTACGTCAACAGCGTCTATTTTTGCTTTTACTTCTTTTACTTCTTCTACTGTTTTTGGTGCTGTAATAGGTTCACCAGGAGTTAAGAAAGGATCGCCTGGCTCTTCTGTTTTACCAATAATATCTCTTGGTGTAGTACCTTCTAAATTTCTTGGTGGTACGGCTGCATTTAAATTTAATTTGTCATAAGCCTCATCTGATAATTCTGTTATATCTACAGAGCCAGCATATTCATCAATGTGTTGAGGATTCTCTGTTATTACTTTTAAAGCTTTTGTTGTAACTTGTGTTTCAGGGACACCAAATTTTCTAAAATAATTAGAAACAGGCGCTAAAGCTTTACCAGCTTTTGTAAAAGCTGTGGCTCCAACAGAAAAGTCTGCTAAACTAAAAAGAGCTGTTGCTCCTTCCATAGGAGTAATTTCCTTATCCATTTGCATTTTACCAAAAATCTCATGAATATCTTTCCATAAAAATTTTGCTGTACCTGAAGCACCTTTTAAACTTCCAAATAACTGAGCATATTTATTATTATCAATAAGTTCAGGAAATTTATTTCCTATTGTATAAAAAAAATCTGCACCCGCCTTATAAGCAGGTGACAAAGATACACTGGTTTCTTCTCTTTCCTCAGGTGTTCTAAAAATACCTATCCCTGTAGGATCCCCTAAATCAATCGTTTTTGGATAATTCGCAAGTTTTCCAAATTTATCAACATAATTTTGTATCGATTGTTCTGCTAAATCACCTTCTACTTTGTATTGCTTTTCAAGTTCTTCTTTAAATTTAGAGGGTTGTTGTAATAAATCAAACGCTGTAAAATTACTTACACCAGAATCTTCATCTTCATCAATTTGTAAAAAATCAGGTTGTGTTTCGTCTACCATTAGTAATATTCTCTCGGTTCAATGTATCGTGGTTCATCCACATAATCAGATTCTAGACTGATAAAGTTACCCTGTCTAAATCGCAACAACGCTTGTGTTGTTGAATCGACTAAATCGTCATGCTCACCATAAGGGAAAGCGGCACATTCTTCAATAACTTCTTCTGCCCAACGTTCGTCAGGAGCCCATACTTGTCCCGCTTCAAAAAGGGGAGCTACGGAGTTTACACGTACATGCTTATCGTTGCCCTTACTAGGCGTATAAGTTACTACAGGAATTCCTAATTGTCGTAGCTCCTGTGTTAAGGGCATACCAGTTGCTTTCGCTTCGATCAAGATAGTTTCGGGTTCCCAGTATTTATATTCTTCTAACGCAACTTCTTTGAGCTCGGGAAAATCCCATCTACCCTTTCTAGATTTTAAAAGTATAATGTGCGGTGGTCCGTGTTCCACGGGTTTAAATACACCCCACGTTGTTATCGCACTAAAGTCTGCTGTCTCTCTTTTACTGAATGCTGTATCATAACTTTGTATAATATGCATCAAAGGTGGTATGTCATCTTTTGGCCACATTTTCCACCACTCACGTTTAATAATTGAACCTTCTTCTGAGGTTGGTGCTTGTTGCCATTGTGCTTGCCATTTTTGTTCTGACAAAGATGCTTTCACACCATTTAATTCATCTATGTTCCAAAACTGAGGCCATAGTGGTTCTTCATTCAAAACAGCAGGAAACTCGACAACTTCCCATTGATCAGCATTTTCATTTGTTTGTGCGTTTAATAATTTACCTGTAAGATCTTTTGTGGACCATCGCGTCATAACGATAACAATAGCACCACCAGGCTGTAGACGTTGTCGGGGGCCCGAGGTATACCATTCGTAGGCATTGTCCATGGCCGTTTGACTTAAAGCATCTTGCTCGGAGTGAGGATCATCAATAATAAGCAAGTCAGCACCACGCCCAGTAATAGCACCACCCACACCAGCAGCAAAATACTCTCCACCAGCGTTAGTGGTAAAACGCCCCGCAGCCTTTGAATCTTGAGATAAGCTAACAGTTGGGTATACATCTTTAAAATCTTGTTGGTCAAATAGGTTCCTCACTTTCCTACCAAAGTTATATGATAATTCTGCCGTGTGTGTCGTTTGAATAATTTTTAATTTTGGCTTTTGTCCCATCATCCACGCAGGAAATAAGTGTGAAGCAAACTCTGACTTTGTATGTCTTGGTGGCATATTGACAATTAATCTTTTTATCTTTCCACGTGAAATGTCTTCAAATTTTTGTGCAATAATTTTGTGATGTGAACCTGCAACAAACTCTGGCCAAACTTTTTTTACAAAAGTAAGAAAGGAGGAACGGGACTCCTCTGCCAGTTTTATTTGCATTTTCCTTAATTCGTATTTTAAAACTTCCGTCGGGATTTTTTCTGAATTCATAAAAAAAGTTATATCATACTTTCTGTTTGTGTAAAACTTTGCCTTTAGACACACTCACACGCAAGGGGGCAAATTGGGTTGGGTGGGGGTGCGTGGAAAACCATATGTAGTATGTTGGGCAATCTAAGTACCTAGATGTTGTAGATGAAGGTATTCAGGTGAGTACCTGCTGCCTGGGAAGAACTGGCTGCGAAGCTGCCTGGCTGCTGGTGAGATGGCATAAAAAAAGGGGGCTATATAGCCCCCTCGCCGATCCTTAAGGAATTAAGTTATCTCGGTAGTTTTTCTCTTAGCTTAGCCATAACACCTTGACCCCATTCGCTAACATATCGTGGTGCGTTAGGGTCTAGTATTATGCTCTCAACTTCAGACTCTAAAACTTTGTACAAAGCTTTCCAATTAATATTATCAACATGACTTTGTTCTGTAACAGGTTGATCTCCAACTGCTTGAACACCAAAGGCATTATTAACTGCTGATAATTGTCTTGATAAGTAGTCATCATTATTCGGCATTTTGATTTCTCCTTTCTACCTACCTTCTTACTCCCATTTTATTCTATACTCAACAACTTTATTTCTTTCTTGTGGATAACTTTTGACTTGACAGGAACTGTTCAGCAACCCCACAGCAACCTCCTGTGTACCTATACTATACTACTATACATAAGGGCTAATCAATGGGTAATGGAAATGGACATAAAAAAAGGGGCGAGTAGGTATCGCCCCCAAGATTGTCGACTGAACTAAAGTTGACAATTAGTTTTCTACATAGGCATCATTGGAACTATGCAGAAATTCTGAAATCAGCTACTTCATCTATCGTAGCTTTTTTGTTTCTTGAAACTGTGCTTTCCGATAAAGGCATAGCTTGTATTTGTTTATACTGCGTTGGTACTTTGCATTGATGATACGCAATCTCGCCGAGTTTCTCCTTGACCAATTGCGAGTCAATCTTAGCACCCAATTTTTGCGTGACATGAAGTGAGTAATCCTTCCCATGCAATAGGTTTGCATTTTCACTCATAGACAAATCTATCATCAGTTGCCTGTTGACTTTAATAAAGTCTGCCAGAACTTTCTGCATTGTTAACGCACGACCATACGCATCAACGACAGCTTGTTTATTTCTTTTACTTACACTAGCAGGACTTTGTTGTGCCTTCTCTAGTACTTCTATTATATTAACAGCTTTTGACATTTTATTTTCCTTTCGTCTTTCTAGTTAATATATCTTATATAATCCCATTTTATTAGAAGTCAATAGTTTATTTTAATTTTTTTTCCACACGAACTTCCCGACACGCATGGTGCAGCATGTATTACTATTATACCATATACACCAAAAGGTTTCGCTAATGGAATGGAGTGGAGGCATTAGAACAACGACTTCAGCAGCAGGTAGCTGCAGAGCAGCAAAAGCCCCGCAGCAGGGTGATGCGTTGCTAGCAGCAATGCAATGAGCAGAAACATCTACCGCGGTCCTATCATTTGTTCCATCTGTGCCCAGGCAGCTGCGTCCTGGTTCACCAGCAATGAAGCGCCGTCGCCCCAGTCCAGGTACCAATACTCTAACCGATGGATTTCGTAATGCTCGTTCACGTATGCGCGGAGCTCGTCGCTGGGGCCGCCCCAGCTGAACTGCCAACGCCAGTAGCCTTCTGGTTGGTCGTTGAATGTATGCGGTTCTACGTAGTCGAAGCCGAGCGCTTCGTACTCAGGGTTCTTCAGGTCTTCCTGCCTCTCCCGCCACTGTTCATCCACCAGCTCAGCGCAGGTGGGGTTCTTCTTTATTACTGTTACAGTCTCTGTCATCTTGTTCCTTTCTAATGTAGGTGAGTCAGGGCTTCTGGCAGATGAATCTGCTTATGGAAGCCCGTGGGTTCTCCTCAGCTCCTGACTCGTGTGGCCGTTCATGAAACTTCCAAACGGATTCGGTAGCCACAGGTATGTATATAGTCCCATCTTATTAGATAGTCAAGTAGCAAATTCATTTTATTTACCAGCACTTCAGCTCCTGCTGGTGACGCTGCCAGTCCTTACACTATACTACCTAAAACGATTGGCCTCTGCCAATGGAATGGAGGCTACCAGCGTACCTGAAGTTCTCCTGGCAGCTGCGGGTGCAGCATGTATCCCTTATACTACAACGGTCGATTGGCTTCCAGCAATGGAATGGAGATGGAGTAGCTCCTGCCACGCCTGGTGCGCTGCGTACCAGGATCCCTGATGCTGGTAAAAGGGCTTGGTTTTCCGTAATGGAAGTGGACTGGCGTGCCAGCAGGTTCCGCTGCGGGACCAGCCTGACCCTATATGTCCCCTGTGGGATTGGGCTTTGGTAATGGAAATGGAGAGTGCAGAAGATGTTCCTGGATCGCAGCCCAGGCAGCTGCGTCCGCGGGCAGGTTAACTCTATACTGGGGGGCTGTGGAAGGGGTAATGGACAATGAAGAATGGAGCACGGAACACGGGAATATATACAGTGCTCTCTGAGAGAGGTGCTGAAGCATAATGAAGGATCTTCCGCCATGTAAAGTATGCTTAATATTCCACACTTTTTGAAAGGGGCTTATATTTATTTTGTTACTTGATGTTACTTTCAGCTCAACAAAAATATTGATGCCATCACAGATGCCATGCAAGTCTGGTACGCCTTGATTTATCCAAGATTCAAACCTAGTCCAATGTATATCTGACAAGTTCTTTCGTACCATTTGCCATAGTTTTGATTCTGGTTTCAAAAAGGAATACCGAAATAATAAATAAACACACCTATCATCAATGCTAGTTTCCAATTGATAGCAACCAGTATAACAAGTAATAAAAGCACCATTTGAATCATGGACACCTCTTCATCAGTTCCATCATTTGATTATAATACAACAACCTAAACTCAAAGCTCTCAGCAGTCAGTGCTGCACGCCTCAAGTTCTCTATCCTACGCCAGAACAATTCGT
>Ga0208643_1001819_pt1 | contig 11170 bp, 13 predicted proteins | sample VirMetDEL_Nov_12_FD_184516 | JGI IMG/M metagenome (GOLD analysis project Ga0208643, IMG submission 184516) | Aqueous microbial communities from the Delaware River and Bay under freshwater to marine salinity gradient to study organic matter... | ecosystem: Environmental > Aquatic > Marine >... | reverse complement strand
GTAAGCAATACCCGCTTTTTTAACCATAGCGTCTTGGAATACATCGCTAAGAATGCGGTATCCGTTGTGCTGTTGAAACTTATAGCTAACAAATTGGGTGGCCTGTTCTGCCATTGCAACATCTTCTGGGCCACGCGGAACAAACTCAACCGGCTTTTCATTAGACAAAAAGATGCGCTGAATAGAAGGCTTCATGCCACGCACAACTTCACGGCATTTTGTTGCTACAACCCGTGACCGGCCCTCTTCATAGCCAATGTCAACTTCCCCATCAAAGTAACGCTGGGCTTTAATCCTTTGGGGCGCTACTTCGCTGTCAATAAAATCTTGAGCATCCTCTATTGCTTTGGAAACAATGCTTTCAATCTGTACTTCGTCTAATGGTTCTAAACGCATTTTGCTTCCTTTATCGTGCCATATTCAACAAACCTTGGCGATTTGTTTCTTGTGTTACTTGCTGCACAGTACCTCTCCGAACACCAGCCCGCGCAGCGCCAGAAAGTCTCTCAATACTACCTATTAAATTCTGCAACCCTTCTGTGTCTGTTAATGCGCGACGAACAACGTCTGGATTTTCTGAAAGTAAAACAGATAGTATTTGCGTTCTTTGTTTTTCGTTTAAATCTGGTTTTAAACTTTCTGCAATTTTCATTCCAACTCGCATAGCTGTCATAGGGTTGAAAATATTGCTTATATCTTCAGCCGTTATGTCTGCGCCAGTGCGCTTACTTGCCTCTTGTACTAATGCAGTAGACGGGCCTTTTATGATTTCGCCCATAGCTGTTTGTGAAGTTGCCGCTTGCTGCACTTTTTGCAAAGTATCTTCAATTTTATTTGGTGGGTAAATTGCTCTAAAAATCTTACCTTCTTTTGTTTCAGCATCACGCAACTTATTCATCAAATTAGTGCCGCCAGCTTGTTCTATTTTTTGCCTGATGTTTGCCAAAGCCCCAGCCCGTAATGACCTTAATGCCTGTTCATCATCTAAAATATCACGCAGATACAAATCCACATCATCGGAAGATTTATTTAAAATTGACAATCCATAATCATATGCATCTCTAGCCGTTCTGACTTGGGATGCATTGCGCCTCACAGATTGCAACTCATCAGACTGTTGATTGATTAGTGTTTCTAATTCTGTTCTGACTTCAGCATATCTGTTGCCCATTGGATTTCCAGATCGGAACATTTCTTGGGCTTTGTCTCTGAAGTATCGTCTAGCAGCTTCACCTTCCTCTAATGTTGGCGCTCTAAGAAGTACAAACTCACCATCTTTTTTTCCAATAAGCTTTGTGCCTTTTGAAGTACCTGTTACGAAATCATTTAATTCTTCTGCTATTCTAGGATATTGAGAGATGCTTGATTGCATTGCATTTGCAATATCTAAATCTGCGGGCGACTTGAACAAAGGCACATTTTTATATGCTTTACCTTCAGCCCGTTTAACTTGAGCATCAAAATCTGCTTGAATTGCTTTTGGATTTTTGCCAGCATCACTTGCATTCAACGCTAAATACTGCTCAATTTCCCCCATTGCTTCATCGCGCTTGAGTTTGGGTCTGCCGATTATATTTGCTGCCTGATCGCCCGAAAATGTCTGCCGTACCATTGTTTCACCAGCACCACCTTTTGCCATCAAACTTCGTACAGTCATTCTCAATGTTTCATTTTCAGCCATTATCTCGCCATTAGCGACACGCTCTGCTATTTCATCTACCGTTAATCCAGTGGCGTCTGCTAACCGCTGCAATTCTGCTTGAACAGCTTTTCCACCTCGCGGGCCAAAAACATTTTTTGCTGTTGATATTAAAAAATTAGCTCCAACCGCGACAGGGTAAGTAGCCGCTTGAGCAACAGGCCCAAAAGTAGCCCCTAAAGCTGTTCCCGCAGCAGTGCCTTTCAGCCGTTCAGCAGCACCACCTTCTGATGTTCCAAACCCATAAGCCGCACCTTCAACAGCACCAATTTTAGCTGCTTGTTTTGCACTCTCTGCAATCTTTTGCATCCGTGATGCGGTGGCTGGCAAACTTGATCCTCTTGTCGCAAATGCAGCAGCAGCAGCAGGAATTGCAGCACCACCTATTTCTGAAACTGCGGAGCCTATCGGAAACTGCTGACGATATTGATCCAGCATTTGACGCTCACGACCTAACGCTTCATAATATGGCGCACTTGCTTCACTTTCTTCACCGCTAACCGCTGCTGCTAAAGCTGCTTTAGGTGATGATGCTGCCGCAATCGCTTCATCTGATAATCCAAAAGTAGCGCCCTGCAATGCAGCGCGACCAACTCTACGCGGTTTAACAGAATTATATATTTCTTCTACCGCATCGCTGCGCTCTACTAATGACATAGATTGCCATTTTTCTTTATCTTTTATTGTAATCGGTGGCAGACCCTCAATGAAGATTTCATTGCCCACTACTCTCACATCTGGTTTAACAGCCATAAAGCCACCTACTTGCCAAATTCAACGGTTAAACCGCCGCTTGTTGTAATTGTTTTGCCATCACTTGTTGCGGTGAAACCACCAGCATCTACTATCAATTTTTTGATGCTTGCGACTGTTGCATTTTGCTCCCACATTTGACGATCAACATCTAGCATTGCTTTTTCAGCATTTTGTATTGTTAGACCGCCCTGATCTTCTGGCAGTCCAACTTTTGAAGCAATTTCTGCTTTACGTTGGATAATTTCATTTTTCGCTAACATTAAATCAAGCAATGCAGCATTAGCCTGTGGTGAATTTTTTAAACTACCCAAGCTATTTAACATTCCAGCATATTCTATGTCAGATGTTGACCCTGACCCCTCAACACGCAATTGCGGTGCAAGTTGTGTGCGCAAAGATTGAACCGCCGCACTGACATCCGTAGCCTCTGGGAACAATTCCAGCAATCTACCTGTAATTGGGCCATTTGGAGCGACCTGATACAGTTGTTTCAACGCATTAATCGTTAAATTATTTGCACCGGCTTGACCCGCTTTTTGTTGTATCTTCGCAAACTCTGTACCTAATCTTTCGTATTTCTTTTTGAAAAATTCATCTTCTGCCCCAGCAGCACCGCCAAGATTTATTGTTTGGCCGCTATTGGCAAATTTTAAAGCTTCTTCTTGCGTCATTCCTAACTGATTGACCGCATATTCATAAGCTTGAACTTTGCTTGGTTGTTTAACTTTACCAGCCGCCAACATTGCCCTAGCATTTGCAGCAGCTTCAGTTTGACGCAATCTCTCGTTAGCCTGAACCTCACCAAGATATCCTGAAAAGCCCTGAGAAGCGTCCAGAGCGCGTGATTGTACCGCTTGCAGATAACGTGCTGCAACTTGATCGCCCGCATCAGCGCGCTTCTGAAGCTCTGCTATAGTGCGGTTGCGAGCCTGACCCTGCATTCTAGCTTGACCAGACTGCATCATTTGCTGCCGGTAATTAGCAGATTGTGGGTTCATAGGATTAAGAACAGATGCCGCCATGCCCAAACGGTTTGCAAAGTTTAAGCCGGTTTCCTCATCTGGACGCCTTACACGATCAAGTAAACCTAATAGGCCGCTTCTAGGTGCTTGGTTTGGGTTCATACTCATCTAAAAATCCTCTAAGCGAATTGACCAGCCGCCATAAGATAGTCAAGAAATCCTGCGTTATAACCTTGCTGCTGACCCTGCAAGTTAGGCACACCAGACATTGCGCCCAAGAACGTAGCCAATCCCTGCTGCGGAGCGCCAGTATATCCCGCATATTGTTGCTTTCCAGCGTTTATAAGATCCTGCATCATTTGACGCTGCTGCTGGCCCTGCTGCATTTGCTGCTGCTGTATTGCCTGACCGTAACCAAAAGATTGCTGACCCATGCCAGCCAATTGACCCGCTGCGCCTAGCTGACGATTTAAATCTGCCTGAGAAGCTCCTAGAGCCGTTTGGAAGCCCTGTTGCCGCATTCGGGCAGCTGTGTCAGCCATTTGCTGATTGTAGCCCTTCAGCGCCTCTCCTGTTGCTATACCGTGCCGCGAACCACCAAAAGCTCTAGCTTGCTGCGCTTGCGCATCTAATTGGTTTAAGCCCATTTGCGCTTGTGTTCCTACATCGCGCAATGATTGCTGAACCACTTGAGTTTCGTAGGGGTTTTGATAAGCGCCCATGCCGCCAGCCGCAGTTTGCGTAAGACCCTGACCAACTCTGCCCATTGCCGCACCCTGCGCACCAGCCGCAGCCGTGTAAGGGTTCATAGCCGGTTGAGCCATTTGTGGATTTGCACCGCCCGCCATATTACTTTCCCCTTCTACCGCCGCCTTGCATCTCTAATGCAACAGGCTGTTTTTCTATTGTCCGTTCTCCCATTTCACCCGTCATAGGATCAATGAAAAAACTATTATAATAATCGGCTTGCGCTGGGCGTCTTGTTCTCAATTCACCGACTGCTTGTTCAAAGATTGGCGCTGAAGAATAACCCATAGCTCCACCCTCAAATTGAGTAGGCGCAGGAAGATATTGCTGACCGCCAGATGTGGGCATACCGAATGCGCTTGCCATAACATCAGTGCCTTGAAAAGAAGCTTGCTCTAATGGCGACATGGCCGCAACATCTGGCCCATAAAAAGGCGTATAAGGCATTGCCGACAAGTCGCGGCCCATTCCTATACCTTGCTGATAACCAGTTTCTAAAAACTTAGGAACTGTTGGTTTTGTTGTAGATGATCCACCGCCACCAGACATTTTTAAAACTCCTTAATAAAGTTTGCGTGTAGCATTTTCCAATTTAACGGCGCTAACGGTTTTTTCCACCCTAAACGGCCCGCCATGATCGCAGCTTCGCAATCTTGTTCTTTTGCCCATGCCTTAACATCATTGTCCATGTCTAAAATCTGATCCAATTCGCCACCAGCTAAGAATATGTTTAAAACTCGCTTCTTAGGATATACCACAATTTCAGTAACAATACACCCCTTGGGCGCGGGCCATAGCTGCATACGGCCATCCGCAATGCCACTAGCTATATCTTCCCATTCATGTGTGCCGCCACAATACTCTAAAGCATCCTCTATCCAAGGCTTGCAGCGCTCTAATTGGTTTACATAAATGTCCTTCATCCGTGCAGCCTCGTAATCGCTAAAGTTGACGCGGGGATTGCTGGCACCGGCGAAGACGCTGCGGTGTAATTCAGAAAGCCACTTGTGCTGTCAATCATGTAATTCACTTCTAAGTAGTCATTTGCCGCAACAGTGAATATCTGTGTGCGCGATGTGACCAGCGTGGCGTTGTTCTGGTGTAGCGCAGTCGTTAGCGCGCTGTTGGCTACGTTTGTTCCGTTGACGCTGGGCCAGAAGTAGAAGTGAACCGTGCTGGCTGATGTCGATGATATTTGCGCGGAGAACGACACGACATATTCGCCAGCCTCTTCAAAAACAATCCTTGAAGCTGGCGTTCCCTGTGTTATTCCGTCGTTGCCGGTGGGAGCATCGTAAGTCAGCTTGTACGCTGTGTTTGCTGCTACCGGCACGACATCAGCCGTTTTCATAAAGTCAGCGTGACCATCTTCCAGAACAATCTGCCGAAACTCGCCATTCTTCGACACGACAGGGTAGCCGTTCACGTTGTCCCATAGGATGACGCCGTTTTCAGACGGATTATCCGTTGATGTTTTAAATCCAAGCTTTGCTAGGTTTTGCTGCAAGTATATTGTTAGCTGACGCCCCCACTGGCGCAAGTCTGGGCCAATAGGGGGTAATACTGGAACCGGCATTACCTACGGCCCCCAGCTTTCATATCAATTCGCATGTTGCCGACCCTAAAGTCAGATAAGATCGCTCCATCAACCCGCATACGAACTTGCCGCCCAGTAAACCTTACTGATGTTGGGTTTGCAGTTGTGAATGGCCCATGACTTGTTTCAGCGCCATTTGGATAAAGCCGTGTCTTAAACGTGACGTTGACATCTCCCTGCGTTTTTTCATCAGGAATAAGCTCAGTAACACGCGCAACTTGATCCCCAGCACCAATAGATATTGGCCCGCTTTCTGCAAAGATTGATGAGCTATCTACGTTCAACCCAACCTCATGCTCATAGATGTCGCTGTCTGCGTTGTGACCCGCCATAAATGGATAGCGGAAAACACCGCGCTGAACGCCAGCAGTGCGAGACAGGTTGCCAATTAACCAATGGCCCTCTTTGTAGTCGTAAGCAACATAGCGGTCTACTTCAGTAGACGTTCCAGAGCAGTAAAACCACCAAACTTCACCATACTGACCATTTGCGAATGACCAGACTTTTGATTGCTGCGCTGGATTAAAGTCACCAAACACATAGTCGAAGACATCGCAGGGTATTTCCTGAACGCTGTTTCCGTCAAACCTAAAGAACCCGCGCTGCCCCATCCAGAACACGCCCATATCAACATCAGACGCAGCCTTGCGGGATATGGCCCCACATGATGTGCCCACGCGCTCAAAACCATACACATAAGGCGGGCCAAGGTATCGCGCTGTGTGGGCTGATGTATCTGTCAAGATAAGCGTCTGGCCGCGTGTTCTAACGCCCTGCATGATCTGGCCGCTGTCGGCAAGCTCAATGTCACCAGCCTCATTTGTAGCTGCTGGCGTCCATACTGTGTTGTTTTCACGATCACACCATGAAATCTTACGCGGGTTGCTCCCGCTACCCAAAGCAAAAATAAAACGCTCTTCTGTTACGACTAAGCCAAGATTTCCGGTAGGGGCATTTGCAATCGGAGCCGCCTTTACTGCTGGATTTAGCTGCCACTCGAGCAAGCGCCCGTCATCTCTGTTGGTGGCAACAAGATATTCGCCCCAATTATCTATATTCCACTGCGTAGCTTCTTCTGGAACGGCGTTAGCATTTTGCTGGATTGGCGTTCCATAGAAACCATCGCCATAGAAGCCGTAGCCGTATCCCGTTTCAACCTCTGCGTCCTCGCGGCCAGCCGTTAAGTCTGTTGGCGCAATGTCATACACGGTTCCGTTGCCTGTCATCGCGACTAGCTCGTTATAAGAACCGCCAGCCACATAGGCAGTGCCGTTGTTTGCTTCCCATGTGTGCATTCCTCTCACGACATTCGTGCAGAACGATGTCTTGCGCTCCTGCCAGCCTCCGATTGGGCGTAAGCTGTTGTCACGCCATCTGACCAAGCTACCATCACGCCACCGGCCAGACTGCTCAAGGTCAGTACCGTTTCTGTAGAAACCGGCGGGGATGTCGAGGGGAACCAGCGTCATGTGTTTATCTCATAATAAGTTACAAATATAGCGCCGCTAGATCCGTTTGCAGAAGACCCTGCACCGCTCTCAGACGCAGAGCCGCCTGAGCCAGCGCCATAATTACTACCCCCATCAGATGCACCCGCAGCGCCACTAGAGTGCTGCACACCAGCGCCACCTCTAAACGTAGCGCTTACGTTAGAACCCCACTCAGAAGGCTTTGTCGGCGCGTCAGTTGTTTGTGATTTTGCGTAACCAGATTGATTGACTATATAGCCATTTTTACCACCAGAGCCTAAATTTGGGCTACCACCGCCGCTAGCGCTTGACTGATCACCGCCAACAGAAAGCGCTGGCCCAGCACCACCTGAGTAATTGCTTTCACCCCCAGCGGCCCCACCACCTGATGACCCAGAGCAAGTACCCCACGAACTAATATTAGTGGTAGTTGATGCTTGCCCAATGGCTGATGTTTGCCTTCCACCAAATCCTCTTGAGCCGCCATACCCATAAATCGTGGCACCAGAGCCATTTGGGTTAAAGGTTGTAGTACCCCCATTTCGGCCTGAGATCGCATATCCACTATTGGCAGGATAAGAAACACCCGCAGCGCCGCCGCCAATTCCAATGCTAGCAGAGGTGACCCCATGATCTTGAACTGAATATCGGCGAAATGCTGTACCACCCGCACCGCCACCAGAGGCAACCTTTTCACGCCCACTGTCAGTTGAATGACCACCACCAGAACCACCACCGCCAACAGCATATACATTATACTGCACACAGCCTGATTGCGCTGGCGACCAAGAAGACCCACTAGCAATTGTCTGCGTAGATCCCTTTTTTCTTAATATTCTATTTTTGCTGCGAAAATTAGAAACTGATATAGCGCTACCTGAAGATGGTAAGCTGCTTGGCACTGGGCCAGTGCTGCCGCTTAAACTGCCACTCAGCGATACAGCGCCCGACCGGCCATAATATGATCGCAACTCGCTCATAGATATTGCGCCGCTGGCGTGACCAAAATTATCTATAGAGGTAATAGTCATTACGCACTACCAAATGCAGTTACATCGTTTTCTACAGTCAGCGCACCAGAGCTAGACAGCGCAAAACGCGCCGTGCCGTTGTACGAAAACTTTAAACTAGATCCAGACTGCGAAATCGTCCAATTGCCAAGATCAATGGTTGTGGCGTTGACCGTCGTAGAATTTAATGTCGTGATTGTAGCTGAAGCATTAGACCCCCCCAGCTTGCCGTTAAGCTGCGTTTGAATATTGCTCGTAACGCCATCCGTGTAATTAAGCTCTGCCGCTGATGCAGTAACAGCAGTGCCGCCGACCTTCCAGCTTCCTTCTGTCAAATCTGGGGTGCTTGCGGTATTACCGTTCAGAACATCAACAACGTCATCAAGCGCCGTGTTGACCGTGGTTCCCCATGTATTCTCTGAGCCGCCAACGGTAGGTTTGGTTATGCTAATCGTCATTTAATTGCCTCGCGCTTTTTTGCACTATATATCATTTTGCCAGCAAACACTATGCTGCTTCCTGCTCTGTCCAAGCCGGTGCCGTAGACCCTTGCTCAGTCCATGTCTCCGCGCCAACCGCTTGATCCGTCCATGTCTCTGGCCCGACTGGCTCAACCTGCCACTTAAACCGCGCTGGGCCGACAACCGGAACGCCAGCCGTGATCTCTGCGCCCGAAAGAACATGGTTTACGGTGATCGCGCTGTTGTCGATAGTCGGAGTGCCAGCCGTGATTTGTGTCGGGATAAGCGCGTGAACGCTGGTAAGCGTTGGTTGTGAAATCGTTGGAGCGCCAGCAGCTATTCCATCTGCCGCCAAGGCGATGTTTTGCGCCACGCTTGGAACGCCCACGACGGGGCTTCCCGTAACAATGTCTACCGGCGCAAACGAATAATCTTCTGCAAGTGTAGCCGCCGCAACGGTTGGTGCGCCAGCCGTGATGTTGTCGGCGGTAAGCGCGAAGTTTTCAATCGCAAGCCCACTGTCTGCCAGCGGCGCAGATGCGAGTGGGCTAAAGCCTAACATCAGTCTGCCTCTGCAATCGTTAGTGTGCCAGCCTCAACCTGACGCATGATTTCTGCGTAGTGGCGGTTGGCTGGGTCACCTAATGGGACGAATAGCTCTTGTCCGTCTATGGTGGCTTTGATGGATGAGTTATTGCCCGACATTAGGTCCGTAACGTACTGGGCTGCTGTGATGTTCATATTATTCATTACTACAACTCCGCATCAATAAGTAGCGAGCATTCAACAACACCAGATGTTTGCGTGTAGCTAACGCACGCATTCCCAGCCGATGAGCCAGACATGGAACCCAAGTCACTATCAAAGTTAAATGACGAGTTATTTGCCCAGCCATTTTGTAATTGGCTCTGCACAACACTCGCAGTTCCAGTGCCATTATAAACTCTAAGCGTTCCACTCAATGTGACTGATGGAGTTGACCTTTTTTCAACCTTAAAGTGACACCCCATGCGACGAGCCGTTTGGGTAGAGGTTTCTACGCCACGAAACATTGGGTCATCAAGTTTTTCAAAATAACGCTGGCACTTTGCCAATGTCTCCCCGTAGCTTTCGTCGTGCGGGAAGTCGATAGCACTGTCACCAACATTCAGGCAGACGCCTGTGATTTGCCATGTGGCGTTTAGCGTTGATGCTACTGGGTTGGTGTATGTTGTCGTAAAATTGGAGAAATTAGTTGTACTATTCCACTGATTAACCGCACCCCCAGTATAATCAGAGCCATACTCAAGGCCCAATCTAAGTTCTAGACCTTTATTAATTCCAGAAGGCCATGACCCATCTGTAACTGGTTGGATTTTAATAACATGTCGCTGCCAAACATTTGCCTCAGTTACATTATATGTAGCTGCAAAAGAGCGTGTTCCACCATTTGAAACGCCTATTGGCAACGTGCCTGTCGTTGAGCATTTGATGTAAAAGCTTAAAGTTATAGGTTTGCAAGATGAAGTTCCAAGTCCTAAATGATCTACATCATTACCCTCAAAGTGGTATAAAAACTGAGTGAAATCTCCAGCAGAAGGGCTAGAACTAGCTGCCGTTGTTATTTGAGCTTTCAAGGACTTGGGGCTAACACCAACAACGCCATCACTTTCTTGCGTAGCTGTAATTCTAGCAGCGGTTAGATTATACTGATACAGTACTCTGTCTAACAAATAATCACCGCTTGCTGGACTAACAAAATTAGTTCCCCTCTGGCTTATAGTCATACCACCGTTAATCACCATGTTGGTGCCAGTGATAGCGCCATCATCAACCTGATTGCCAAGATCGGCTAGTTGCCTTGCCTTGCTCATAGCTTATTCTCCCAATAGGGTAGCCAAATCCAATGCCTTCAGCGCATCAGGTGTGCTTGCAGCATCAATGCGAGCATCGTCTGTAATGTCACGCAGCGTTGCCTTCTGTGCGGCAATAGCATCAGCGCCCGTGCCAGCTTCCAATGCCTTCATGTACTGCACATCCAAGTCAGCCAAGCGAGGCGCACGTTCTGCCCGTAGATTGTCCTTGTGGATAGCCTTTGCCGCTGTCATGTCTACCTCAACAGCATCGCCATTGAACTGCCATGCGCCACGGAATGTGCGGTCTGTAGGTACGTTAAGTGAAGATGCCTCACGGACATCACCGTTGATATTGATGTAAGTGGTCATGCTGCCATCTCCATTTCTTGGTTAATCTTCCACGCATTGCGGAAGCTGCGATCCGATGGGATCAATTCGACAGGGACAATCTTTAGGACTGACCTGTTGCCTTGGTAATCACGCCAGACTTGTGGCGGGATGTCTTTCTGAATGAGGTACTCAATAGCCTCTTCTTCTGTCATTGCACCGATAGGCTCTGCATACGGGTGTTCCTTTGGCTGTCCATCAGGAACGTCACGGTCACGCAGGTATGTGTCAATCGGTGGCAAGATGT
>Ga0208643_1001818_pt1 | contig 11178 bp, 4 predicted proteins | sample VirMetDEL_Nov_12_FD_184516 | JGI IMG/M metagenome (GOLD analysis project Ga0208643, IMG submission 184516) | Aqueous microbial communities from the Delaware River and Bay under freshwater to marine salinity gradient to study organic matter... | ecosystem: Environmental > Aquatic > Marine >... | reverse complement strand
TAGCAACCTTAGTTCCGTTTGCATTTCCGTGAATAATTTCAAATTTATCCGGCACGCCTATTGGATCAACTAAGAAACAAACAATCCCTCCAGCTGGATCTAATGCTACAGAAGTATCCGTAACTCCTACGCCTCCGCTAGGAATAGTCGCATCGCAAGCAACCGCTGGTGCAAAGCTTATTATATTGTCTAGGTCTAAAGTTAAAGTAGTGCTCGCGTCTCCTGTTGCGTTTATTTCAAGATTAAAATCTAATGTTATATTTTGATTGTCTACTTGCGTAAATGTAACATCTGTAAGACTAAACGCTGTACCGTTAGTTCTATAAAACCTAAAAGCATCACCCGCTACGGTTGTTATATTTGGAGATACACTTATATTGTTAGGTGCATTAATTGCTGTTACTTCGTAAGGAAAAGGAGCCTGTCCAAACGTGGTTTGAGGAACGTTTACACTAAACCTATCGCCTGCTTGCAAAGTACCATAACTTTGCACTAAGTTACTTATATCTAATGAAGATACATTTGACTGAGCTGTCGGTGAAATTGCATTTATTGATATTGCTTCTGTTACATCATATACTATAGGCGAACGTTCGCTAATTATCGTTCCAGCAGGCACTGATAAGTTCCAGGATACAGGGTAAACCATGGGGGTAGCATATTGCTGTAAAGCGGGTAATGTTGATAAAATCGGTGTAAAACCTACAATTCCATTTGCGGAGCTAGCGGTTAATGTAGTTACGTTTGCAGCATATTGCCTTATGGTAGCAGGGTTGGGTTGTGAAAAAGGAGATTGGAGATCACCTGTTAAGGTCAGTGTCCAGTCTTTGTACGTATTCCCTGAATATGTAGGGAATTCTATAGTCTGAGAGCTTACTCCTCCTGTGCCTATGGTAGCATTAGTAGCTATGATTATTGTATCTACTCCATCTGTCATAGAAGCGCTAAAGCTGCCTCCGTCTACTCCAAATACGTTCCAAGAAAAGTTTCCTCCACTAAAATGTATAAACGCAGGTAAAGTGCTATACCCAGTGACTTCTATGGGTTGAGGCAATCTTAAGGCGTATGCTGCAATTCCTTTAATAAATATTTCGTCTCCAGAGATACTTGTTCCTGGAAATAAATAATTAAAATTATAAGAAATACTTGTAGCATTATTGTTACCGTCAAAAGAATAAACGGGTATAATATTGTAGTTTGACTGGTTTCCAACAAGTATTTGTGGCCCAGACGAAGCTATATAATACCCAGGGTCTGCAGTGTAAGTTTTAGAAAATAAAGAGACTGAAGTGCCTTGAATCCCCGCTGCGGAGTAAGGGGTGTCAATCTCTGTAGAGTCTCCAGTAATGTTGCTGCCTACGTTCGCGGTAAACTTACCTCCAATGCTTATATTCGTGGGAGACCCTTCTCCTACAACACATAAAGGTATTGTAACATTATTAGAGGGCATTTGCACGTCAGATAAAAAAGTAACTGTACATATAACATTATCACCGTCTTGAACAAAAACTACTGTGTATACATATTGATTATAAAAGCTAGGGTCTAGCGAAAAATCACTAACAGTAATAGAATACCCTGGGGCTGGGGATATTGTCAAAACCGCCGTTGCATGAGTATCCGAAATGAAAGTTTGTTCTTGTACTTCAAAAGATACAGAAGAAAATGTATAATTATTTATTGTTGGCATATTATTTTATTTAAGGGCATGTTATAGCTAATGTGTTAATTTTAGTTTTTTGTATAACCTCACCAGAAGCGTTAGTAGCTACAACGTAGTATTCATCTGGAACAGCGCTAAGATCAGTCCATAGAGTGCCTGCAAAATACGAAAATGCTACTGGTTGATAGTCTGCGCTAGGCGATTGGTAATATATAAATAATTTATTGTTATAAGTGCTTTGCGATTTATTTAAAGTATCGCCAACTTCAAAAAATGTATTTGTATACCAATAAAGACCATCGGTTCGATATCCCATTCTCTTGTCAGCGCTGGGAATTGAAGGCGAACTCCACGCGGCTACCCAATTCCTTATGTCGCATAATAAATCGCTAGAATCAGAAGAATCATTAAAAGTTAAATCCGGCTGGCAAGCAGTTGCGCCTGGCATATTGCAAACCAAACCAATGATCGCTCCCCCTACTAAGGGCTCACTTAAACAAGGGCCTAGAGTATTGTATTGTGTTAACGAAGCTATAGTGCCGCTGCTACTAATTTCAAGAATATACCAATCGTTTGGAATAACATAGGTTGTGTTTAATGGATCTAAATACCAACTTACTATATCACTAGGGCTAGTTAAGCTCCCTCTATATAAATAAAACCCCTGCCAAGATGGCCCTATAGCGCTATTTGTTTCGGGATCATATAACTGAGTTCCAACCACGATGCCTGCATTAGAAAAATATTTAAAATTAGGTATTGCAGCGCATTGAGCTAAAGAATAATCCCCTTGAACTGTGTCGGTAAAGAATGCATCCATTCCACACTTAGCAGCTAAAGCGGTGGCTTGGTCGACGTAGCTAAATCCAGAATTAGCAACATCACAGGTTCGTTGATTTTCAAGAAGCATAATAGTTGAGTCTGGAGCAGTAGGAGTATTGCTCCCCGTACTGCATTCCTCATCAATAGTTACAGTTAAAATATAGTCTTGAGGACCCGACTCTTCTTCTGTAACTTCGCCAATACCGTCTGGGGTTACTTCGCAGTCATTAAATATAGTTAAAGCTTTAATATAATTAAAATATTTGCCTTCTTTTTTTGCAAACTCTTTAACCTCTCCTCCTTCTAAATCCGTTTTAACGTAATTGACATACCATCCGGCTTGCTTTTGATTTATAGCGGTAGGCATTATACCGTTAGCGTTAACCTCAGCAATAGAGTACCACTTTCCATTTGATTCATACTCAAACAGCTTGGTCCTTGTTCCCGTATAATTTAAAGTTTTAAAACCTTTAACCACTTCAGGTTGCTCATTTATCAAAACATTAAACGAGCTATCATACTGAACTCCATAAAAGTTGTTATAAAACGCATTCCCCCCGTGAACCCATGCAAGTCCATTTTTAAAAGTGTAATATATATTGTTTAAAGTTATTCCTCCTTCTTGTATAAAGTCTTTACGACTTGTCCACCCGTCTACGCTTTCTTTAAAAGATACTGTAGCATTAGAGGTAACTTGGGTAGTAGTTGCGTCACAATCAGGATTTAATTGATAGCTAGCGTCTGGGCTTAGCTTTAATTGCCAGTAATTAGATAACTTATTTAATGTTAAGTTGTAGATGTCTTTGTCGTCGTCATAACTGCCTATAGCGGTTGAGGATGATCTTAAGTTATCCGCAAAGAAACCAGACATACCTTTATCAGCTATATTAGTTATACCATCCCTAGACAATCTAATCACTGCTCCTCTATTTTTATCTGTAAAATAAGCTCTGAAGCCATATGAAGAGAAAGACTCTGGGTTTTTAGATATTCCAAATTCACCTGCGTACGGCATTGCTTGACCTAATACTGCTGTGTTGCCTGTTAAGTTAACATTCCCATCTGCATTGTATAAAGCATCTTTATTCGCTAATATCCGTAAGCATTTATCTTCACACAAAGAAATTAAATCTGTATCTCTGGTGTGTAGTTTTTGTATTGTTCCGTATATAGGGTTTAAATCTTTAGTTATAGGTAGTGCTTGTATAAACTGGTTTAATCTATTAATACCCGATGTTGAATTATATATTTGTGAAAATATAAGTCCACTGCCTCTTCTCTCAGAAGCATAGGGTTCATCTAAAACAGTTGAGACTTTAGGCCCTTTGTCTATATAAACCGCGTTATAATCGTCTCTAATTCTGTTTGATTCAACTCCATTGCCATAAGAATAACAATTATACCAATTTAGCTCCACGGCATTTGCATGGTTGGCTATAGGCAGAGCGTCGCTGGCTTCGTAGTATAAATCTAAATCTATTGCTTCTTTAGGTTCAGTTTCAAATACAGCCGGATTTGAAGAGGTAAGTAATTTATTATCCCCATCATATTCCTCTGTAACAATCTGAATGCTTATTAAGGCATTATTTAACTTATACCATTGCCCAGGCCCGTTTGGAATCCAATCAAGATTATCCTGTATTTGCTCTTTTAATTCAATTGCTACAGTATATTTTATATTGTTAGCGTCCGTAGAAACAAAACAGCCATCAGTAGCATTTGCTTCTATTCGCCCTCGCCTACTACCATAGCTGCTAGTCTGATTTATTGTGTACACATTAGAATATTCTCCCGTATTATTGTTTACAAATCTTATTTGAGCACCGCTTGTTGCTAAACCATCAAAACCTCCGGCACCCCTAAACGCGGTTCCAGTAAAATCATCTAATCTAGATCCAAACTGTGTATTGATATAAGTATATCCAAACCAAAAATTACCCGCTTGAGGAGGGCTGTAGTTATCCTTTACGGCTGGGTTCTCAATATTGCCTCCGACGCCGCCCCAAGAGCCTTGCCCAAGTGTTCTATTTCTATCCGCTTCTCCTGAACAATCATCAAAGGGAGGTAGTATTGTATCCGCTTTGTTCCACCCTCTATCGCCCCAGTGATACCCTGTTCCTCCGTTGCCATCCCCAATAAAAGGATCATTATCATAGGTAAAATCAATGTCATCTACAATAGCATATCTAGGTTCCAAAGCTCTAAATGGGCTTATAATATTTTTATCAAACTGAAAATCTCTATTTATTTTAGCAAAAAACCTACCTTCAAATTCAGCTTTATTTTTAAATTCAGTGCTAAATAAAACTATTTCTACTTCAGTATTAATAGGTAAGCCTTCTAAAAAAGAAACGTCTCCCCCTAATGGCCGTTTTAGTGTTATAGTGTATGTAGCGGGGTTTGCTGCAGCATCACCCAAAATTGCTGATCTTTCTATTTGGTAATCTTCGGTTTTATTTCCTCCTTTAATTATTCTAATACTGTTATCAGAACTTAAATTAGTTTGGAATAAGGGATTAACAGAGTAGTTGGGACCTGCTAGCTTTAAAGTTAAAAAACCTGGCTCTATTTCGTTTTTAATCTCTACAGTCCCTCCAAAGTTAGTTTTCTGAAATTCCGCAACAAACTCGGGCACTTCGTTGTCTATAGCTATTATTTTATATCTAGTTAAATCATCAACAGCTATGCTAGTGTCATGCTGTTTTTTTAATATTAAATAGGTTTCTTCACTTACCTTATTTCTTTCAGATGAAGGAAAAGACAACCAAACATTACCGTCCTCTGCTGGATAAAACCTATCCATTGCTAAGTTATAATATTCATTAGACATTTCTTTTATAAAGAACTTATAATGAGTAGCCCAGTCTGGGGGTGATGAAACAGGTTGGACACTAATTTTATTTACCGCGTCAGAATCTATTACGTTTAAATCAAATGATCCATTAACACTTGTGAACACAGGGGTTTCCCTGCCATAAGCATCTTTATAAACAATTCCTGCTTGGTATGTTCTAATAGATTTTAAAGAAGGCTCAGGCAGCCCAGTAAATTGATTTGGCCAGCCGTATTCATCTACGATACTTTGCTGTAAAGATTTGTGATTTTTACGAGTTAGACTTACGTCAAGATTAACAGTGCCTACATTGTAATTTTGTAGGTAATTAGCATATAATATTCTATTGCCTGTAATTTCTTGCCCTTTAGCTAATCTAGGAACGTTATCCCAAGGCCTTAATAATTGGTTACTTTCAACAACTGCTCCAATTAATTCTGTTTTTATTTCAAAAGTATTATTTATAACAGGACCTGTAGGTGTTTGTGTTGTGGAGTCTTGTCTTTTTAGCGTATCTACAGTGTAGACTACAGGACTATTTGATTGTTTAAATAATAAATCTATTTCAACGACTTCTTCTGTACCCCAGTCAAGACTTTCTATTATAAGTTTTCGTACATTATTAGTCATGCCTATGTTATACCCATCCGAAGAAACATATTCAAATTTACCTCCAATAAATGCAACATCTGTAAACGGGGAGTAACAAGAGTATTCGTTATCTATATACTTCCAGCGATATGCAAATCTTGGAAAAATATACTCAAACATAGGAACTCCTTCTTCTAAAACAATTTCCCATTGTAAAGGTATATTAACACCATTGGAATCTTCAAATTTTAATATATTAGTTGAGATAGACTGTATTTTTCCTGTAACAGCATTTCCGTTAATAGCGCTTATTAATAATCTTATTTCATAATCATATATATTATTTAAAGGGTCAACATAATTTGACTTCATATTTAATATATCATCATCCGCCCATACAGGAATTCCGTTTTCGTCATTGCCATAAGCGGGGTTTACATTAAACGTAACCGTTCCGTCCCAATTTGCTCCTAAACTAGTATTTGCATAATAATTTGCACTTCCTGTAACAGGGCTAGTGTTAAAAACATAATCACCATATGTGGGCATGGATTCATAATCTTCCGGCTCAAAAGCAACATTCGGAATAAAAGTAAAATTTTCTTGATCGGCGTCTTCGTATGTAGTCCTAACAGGACTTAATCCTGTTCCTGGGATACCATCGCCAGCAGAGTTATTACCAAACTTACTTGCAGCTATATTTAAGGTAGGAGCTGTAAGCGGTGATTTTTTAATTACAGTAACATCTGCTTCTACAAAATCAGGTCTTCCACTAAGGAAATCTGAATAAGACTCAGGATTTGCGTTTACTGCAGGTAAATATAGCGGTATTTTTGTTTGAGTAACAAAGTCTGATGAGCCTGTTCTAAACTTTTCAATATTAATTTTTTTTGGCTCAGTTTGATCGTCTGTCCAAAATAAAAATTTATCAATAATATTAATGCCTGTAATTAAATATTCAGAGGAGAAGTTAAGTATATTAGCATTGTCCACTAGAATAGGCTTTACTGCATTTTTTGTTTGGTCATATTCCGCTATAGCGCTTATGCTAACACCTGAAATAGGATCCGGATCAGAAGCAATAAACCAATATATTCTTTCGTTTATATCGTCTCTATAAGTGCCTATGCAAACAGGATTTGTTAGAGCATCAATATAGCTTTGTGTCCAGCTACCTCCTGTAGTTGAGTTTCCCCTTAGTTGAATATTTCCTACAACATTCTGAAGGGCGCCTACATCGCTTGCGTCTGAATTTGCTAGGTCTAGGTTTAAAGCATCTCTGTATTCTCCATTCGGAACTAAACGTTCGTCAAGGTCTTTATTCATTCTACCAACGGTAAACGTGTGGATATATTCAGCCATGTACTAGTGTTTTATTTGCTTAGATTTATTACGCATAACTTGTGTAATTTCCTCTATCTTTATATTTGATAATCTTAATTTCGCATTCCGTCTAGCCGCTTGCTTTTCTCTTTTAAACCTATTAATTATATACTCAGGAGTATTAATTCTTGTGGATAAGATAGCATAGGCTATGTACTTGTATAATGCTTCTTCCGCAAACTTGTGCACTGTCATTTCTTCGTCACTACCAAGCCCATCACTTATGTACTTAATAGTTATAATCCTACCGACCATATCAGCGCTAAAATGTACTAGCCCTCTTACTTGGTCTATATAAAAAACACCGTTTGCTTGAGCATTTTCAGGGTTTAAACCGTATCTCTGGCCAAAGCCATTTCGCGAAATTAAATCAAAAGCATTGTCATTGTTGTCAATGTTCGGATTCGCAGCGTCATCAGCTTTAAATCTTTTTAATGTTTCAGATTCAGACGCATACAGTATTTCACCGTTTTGGTCAAAAGTATATTCATAATCATTATCCTGTATAATAGGCAAAGGATCAGAAGTTTTTATTGCGGGATATATAATTCTTTCAATACCTCCGGCGTCAGTCCAAGTAAACTTTACGTAGTTAACATAATCTTGAGGTAGTATCATGTACAAAGCTGGTGGTACTTCAATTTCTTGTGATTTAGTAGACGGCAGAATATCAAAACTAAATTCCTGTATTCCACGTTGAGCGTGAAAAGCAACATCTGTTCTTTTTATTTTACTTATAAGTTTTCCTTCTCCTACGTAAGATATAATAAAGTTATTTATAACATCTTTTATTGAAATAAATTGATAATCACCGTAGTTTTCATCAAGACTATTCCAAACTCCGTCAGGGCCTAAGTAGTAATCTTCGTTTGTTTGATTTATAAGTCCCATTTATTAAGATTTTTCTTGTTGAATAGTTTCCATTTCCTCACCGCTAAATACATTATAAAGATTAATATCCTTAATTAATATGCCCGCAAGCTCTAATATCTTTATTATAAGCTCAGGCTCTTCAGCCGGAGTTAATTCAAAATTTACAGAATTGGTGGCATCATACAATGGTTCATTGAAAACGATTTGGTATGCCCACTTTACAGTGGTTGGTTTTTTAATATAATTACAGGTTACAGCGGAAGTTAATTCCGTTGCTCCGTAAACATTTACGCCAACTGCGTCTGAGGTGTACACAGGACGCGTGTTTTTAGGTTTTGTTAGTGGAGATAAGTTTATGTATAGAAGCTCATTTTTATTAAGTCTCTCAGCTTCTATTAGCTCCGTAGATGTAACGCCAAAGTTGTTGGTTGTGGCGTTTGCATACACTACAGTGCCTAATCTATATAGGTCAGTAGGTAATGCAAAAGAAGCAGCTCCATAGGTTAGGGCTGCAGAATTTTCAAATGGACTTATTTTTTCATTTAGGATATTCAACATATCAGAATACTCGGTGTCATTACCTGGTATTCTACTAAATTGATTTATATCATAAAAGTATTGTTCAAATAAATCAGATTGAGCTTGATTAGCAAACAAGTTAAACTCTTGAGCTGTTACATAGCCCCTTTGTTCTTTGTTAAGTATTGCAAGCACTCTTTGATAAACAGTGTTTATGCTTATTGCCATTTGTATGTTTTTTGTTGTTTATAGTAAGTAAGCCGCCATTACAGCGGCCTAGCTACTATAATTAGTGACTTATAGTCTTTTAATTATGTTTTTGTAAACTTCCATACCATCATCCGTTTTAAAGAATGCAGCTAATGCTGAATATGGATGTTCATCAAAAGGAACTGTCATTAATTTCCTTTTTGATTCTCCGAACGTAAATGTTCTTTGATCTTGCGATAGTTGTATAATACCATTTTGGGTAGCTTTAATTCCTACGTTTCTTAATTCAACGCTGTCATCGTTAGCTAATTCAATAAATAATAAAGGTTTTCTTTTTGCAAATATAAGCAAGTCTCTTTTTAACTCGCTGCTACTTAAATTATCTACTTCATTACCATACTCTACTCTTAAAATTCCCTCTGCTTGTGCTATGTCTAGCTCTTTGGCTAGCAGTAGAGCGTCAATCTCCATGTTAATCCATTGTAATTCATCTACAGACTCTTGTACTGGATTATACTCTTCATACAATTTGTCTCGATGAGGATAGTATAACGATAATAACTTTTGAAGAACTTGATTTTCCTTAGGAACTCTAAGCATGCCATTTCTAAAAACAATTCTCCCTAAAGTAGCTGTTCCTTTTTGATCTTCTACAAAAGGAGACCTCATATTAGTGGCGTATCTTAGCTCTTTTTGTTCATTTTCAATTGGGTCAAAATAAAGTAATGGTTTTTTAGGTGTATGTCTTGTGTTCATAGAATACACCAACGGCGATTGATTACCTTTTAATGTATACAATCTATCTTTAATTTCCCACGTTGGTTTTGTGGGTTGTACTGGAGCAGCAACTTTTGTCACTACTTCTTGTTGAGGTGCAACCTCAATTGTTTCTGCTGTAGCTTTTTTAGCCATAATATAATATAATTAAATAATTGATAAAAAGTAATAATTACCCCCGTCAATACAACGAGGGTAATAATTACAGTAATTTACTTGACTTATATAGTAGTCTTAGTTAACAATACAAAGTTGTTAGCAGCTTGAGTTACTAAACATCTTTCAGATAAGAAATGAACATTCATTTCATCCGCAGCTGTTGTGTAAGTTCCGCCAACAGATCCAGTGATCCAAGACTTCATTCTACGATCGTCAGCTTCAGAAGCTCTATAACGAGTATGTAGGAATGGTCGTTGAATGTTTGAACCTAATTGCTGATCGTAAACAGTTGATACTCCAGCAGGTACAAGTACACCTTCCACATCAGCAATAAGTCCACGAGTTGTAGAATCATTTAGATATTTCCAGTCAGTCTTATAAAAGTCATAAGATCCTCTACGGAATCCACTAAACCCTAAGTTAAGAGCCATATCTTCGGAATTTTCAAATACCCCGTAAGATGTACCATTAGCACCGTAAGAATTTTGCGCAGCCAGCATATTATCAAACTCTAAAGCTTTTTGGCGATCTAAGAAAAGCATGTTCTCTTCAATTGCACCTTGCTTATCAAGCTCAGCTAAAATAGTATCAAATTCTGCAATACCATTACCATCAAAATCAGAATTGTTGTAAACTAATCCACGACTTTTAACAGCAGCGAATAAACCTTCGGACCCAGTTAATGATGCCCCTGCAGCATTAATGATTGGCACTGCAGCAATTTCTGCTTCAATCATACTCATTTCTAAGTAATCGTCAAAACGTAATCTAGCTTCATGCTCAGACTTTAGATACCATAAGTACCCTCCAGTTCCAGCTTCAGTAGTAACTTCAACCCATCCAATTTGAGCAGTATCTGATCCACTTACAGAATACTTATCTCTTAAGATAATTGGCTTATTGTTAAAAGGTGTGAATGAAGCGTCAATAGAAGCACCCCCATCTTGTGATTTTTTTCCATATTCAGATCCGTAAACAAAAGACCTAAGAGTTGCTGTAGCTTGTCCCTCAGTTTCAATAGCACTGTTTAAGGCCGCTTGTGCTCCGTAACATGCTACAGTAACCTCGTTCTCTGTTCCAAGTGGTACAGTTCCTACTGATTTAACAAATGCTTTGTCCACAGTAATTCCGTCAGATGTTGATACTACAATAGTCATCCCAGCGCTAATCAAATGCCCAGCAGGAAATACTAAAATAGTACTAGAAGCAGCTTTTACAGCCACGTTGTCATAAGCAATGTGCAATCTTCCTTGTTCTGACCAAGTTACTGTATCAGAAGCCATAGGCATTTCTGCTCCTACCATACGTAAAAAGCCTGAGATTGTTCTGTTTCCAAAACGCTCTACTT
>Ga0208643_1001814_pt1 | contig 11191 bp, 12 predicted proteins | sample VirMetDEL_Nov_12_FD_184516 | JGI IMG/M metagenome (GOLD analysis project Ga0208643, IMG submission 184516) | Aqueous microbial communities from the Delaware River and Bay under freshwater to marine salinity gradient to study organic matter... | ecosystem: Environmental > Aquatic > Marine >... | reverse complement strand
CTGGGTTTACGGTATACTTTGATGGTGTTGCTCAAACGAATGTATCAATGGGAAGTACTGTTACACTTAGTACAAAAACTACAGCTTCATTAGTAGCAGGTCATGGTTCTGGTGGTAGTTTATTCTATGCAAATATGATACTTGACGATGTTAAAATATGGGATAAGGAGTTTACACCTACAGAAGTAACTGATGATATTGCTTCTGGACCTTTGAATCCTCCTATATTATCAGGCAATTTACTTATGTACTGTAAGATGGGAGATGATGCTGAGTTTACAGGTGGTACATGGTACTTACCTAATGGAATTGGATCAGATGAATTTTATTCGGTAAATATGGACATAACTAATAGAGTATTAGTATAATATATTAACACACAAACATGACATCATCAAACATAACAGCTTTATAATAAATATAAATTATGGAAAATAGAAAATACTTTATAGTAACAGTACCTAATGAGAATATGATTCATGCTTTAGATGTATGTATTGGTGACAATGAAGATCAAAGATGGAATCTTGCAGAAGATGAACTCTTAGTTAAAACAACTGATGATTTAATCAATACAAAGATCAATAGTGGAGTAAGTAGAACTAAGATATTTCCAAAAGGTTTAACTACTGAATATACTTATGAAGAAGTATTAGCTCTTATGGGTACTATTGAATGGGTTATACCTTTAGTATAATTAACTTATCATACTTATTGATAACATAAACAAACTAAAATATACAACAATATATCTTTTGTAACACTTTAATAAAAAAGATGTCGTATATTTATGCTAATATAAAACACAAAACAAATAACAAATGAATGACTTACCACATTTTGCACTTACCGTTGGTGACTTAGATGAAGAGGAGAATGTATTTATGACATCTCTTGTATCTGATCCAGCCACTGATATGAAAGTACAAGTCTTCTCTAAACAAGAAGAGAAAGCACCTATGAAGTTCGCACAAATGCCAAGCAATGGTGAATACGAACGCATTATAAGTGGAGTTTGGATGATGCCTGATACTAAGTATTACCGTGTAGTTAATGGATTTGAATTTACTGTATCATTCACTAAAGATGAATTGAAGAAAGTACTTATCAATTACTTAAAGAATGACAAAGCTGATTGTTTTGATATTGAACATGATGGTAATTTAGTAGCTGATTTAGTATCAATCGAACATTGGGTTATTGAAAGTAAAGAAACACGAAGTCCTGTACTTGGTTATAGTGCTGCAGATTTAGGATATAATGTGAATGAATTACCTATTGGAACTATCATGAAATCTGTTTATATAAAGAATGAACAATTTTTCAATGATATGATCTTATCTGGTAATGTAATGGGTTACTCAATAGAAGGATTATTCAACTTAACACAAATAGACGAAGCAATGATTAACACGATGCAAACAGAACAATTTAGTAAGATGTTTAACGAACTTGGATTAGTACAGAATGAAGGTACTTTGATGACTAAGGAAGGTAATCTATCTTTCAAGAAGAATGAAATTACTATCAATGACGTAAAGGTTAATGATGGCGAATATAAAACAACATTAGGATTCAACGTAGTAATAAGAGAAGGTAAAGTTATTGACTTTGGTTTCAACAATGAAGTTCAAACACCTGCAGTTGATAGCGCAGTTCCTGAACAAGTAGTTAGTCAACCTGAAGTAGTAGTTGCCGATCCTATTGCTAATACTGAAGTAGACACTCAAGTCGCTCAGGTAGTTGTTGAACCTACTCCTGTTGTTGAACAACCTATAGTTACTCCTGAAGTAGCTGCTAAAGATCCTATTCAAGAAAGACTTGATGCTATTGAAAGTAGAATGTCTGAGAAGGATGCAATGATTAGTGAATTACAAGAGAAACTTGCGACTGAAACTAAAGCTAAAGAGGAACTAATTAAAGCTTCACCTGTTCCTAAGAGTAAAGTAGTTGCTGCTGAAGTAGATCTTACTAAGTTTATCGTAAGACGTAAAGACGGAGTAGATTATGCTATCCCAATTAAATAAGTAATAATATGAAAACTGGAATAATATATTGTTATGTAAATAAAGTTAATGGTAAATGTTATGTTGGTCAAACAATACACGAAAGTCGTCGTAAGATCGCCCATATACAAGATGCTTTTAAATATAATAAACAAACTCCATTTCATAGAGCTATAAGAAAATATGGGGTTGATACATTTGAATATATAGTGTTAGATACTGTTAATGTTAATGTATTAAATGAAAAAGAGACTTATTGGATATCTAAGTTAGATTCTTACAAAAAAGGATATAATGCAACAGAAATAGGTGGATCTAATAGAGGCTTTAAGAGGTCTAAAGAATCAAATATGAAATCATCTATATCTATTAGTAAACCCATATACCAATTAAATAAAAACAATACTATTACATCTGAGTTTACTTCAGTTAAACATGCTGCAGTTAGTTTAGGTGATATAAAGTTTGCAGGTCATATTAGTAAAGTTTGCAATAATAAAAGAAAGTCTGCTTATGGTTATAAGTGGATGTTTAAAAATAAAACAAATAATTTAATAAATAACAATAAAACATTTTAACTATGTCTTTAACTGTAACAAACAACAACTATGCAGGAGTTTTGAACCCTGGGTTGTCTGCTTTAATCTCAATCGGTGCTAATGATTACACTCTATGGCATTCAGCTACTACTTCAGGTAGCAAAGTACGCATGTCTTATGTAGATGCTACTACAAGTCTTCAAGATCTTTCAGGTGGTATCTGTACATTTGCTGATGCTGGTGATAGAACTCTTGACTTTATGAACTTGGACTTAGTTCAACTTGGTTCTCAACAATCTGCTTGTATAAGCGAATTGTATGCAACTGATTACGCTTCTGCTTCTGCAGGTTATCTAAATCAAGGAGTTGATCCTGAATTGGTTAACGCTTGGGCTGAACGTTTAGTTGATGGATACTCAAAAGGAATGGAGAATCTTCGTTGGTCAGGTGACCTTTTAAGTGGTGTTCCTGCTCTTGCATTCCAAGACGGTATCGTTCTTCAAATTCAAGCACTTGGTGCTTACGTTGCTGGTGCAAATGATACTGGATACCAAAAAGTTGCAACAACTGTTGTATCTGCTGCTAATGTAATTGCTGAACTACAAAAACACATTGCTGTTCTTCCTTTCGAAGTAACAAGTCATCCTGGTTATAAGTTGGTAGTTGCTCCTGGAGTTGCTAAATTCTTCCAACAAGCTGTAATGACTGCAACTGGTGTTAACAACTTGATGTTGGTTGACACGGATTTAGCTACTGGTCGTATTACTTCTAACTTCTTTGGATTTCCTATCTATATGGCTAAAGGTTTAGGAGCTACTGCTGCTAACAACAACAACATCATGAGTGGTATCTTCGTTGATGCTCCTGAAGGTGTTATCAAATGGGGTGTTAACCTTCCAAGTGATGAACAGAATATCGAATTGAAAGAAACTAATGATGGAGATAATCTTCGTTTGAGATTGGCTTCTGCTCAAGCAGTAACTGTTATCCCTAATGGATCTCAAATCTCTTTGAATATATAAGAAACAATGTAAGATACTTTAGTAGTATGTTCTCATATTATTATTGTATCTTACTCTTCTTATAAAACAATAAACAATTACAATAAACTTATAAAATATATAATTATGTCTTTATACTGTTCACCAATCACAGACAACATCAGCAAAGTATGTGGTCCTAAAAAAGGTGGTTTGATCAAGAATCTATATATGGCTAACTTTGGTCAATTAGATTCAACAACTATCACAACTAACGAAGTTACTGCTATCACAATGAAAGCGGATCCTTTGACTGTTTGGGGTGCAAACTACATTTGGTTCCAACTTGGTGTTAAAAAACAAACTGCAGGATTTACTAATCCAGCTAACATCGGAGATTCTAAATTCTTCGATCAAACTTTAAACTTCACAATCGAAGGATTTGATACTGCAACTAAACTTGCTTTCGAATCTATGATTGACGGAGAAGCTTTATTCATTGGTATTGATGGAAATGGTGTTGCTCATATGATGGGTCGCTTGTCTGGAGCTGAAATGACTGAAGGTTCTATTGGAACAGGTGTTGCTACTACTGATTTGATCGGTGGAACTGCTACATTCGTTGCATCTGAAGTTGAAGTTATGAAAACTATTACTGCAGGTACTACTATCTCTGTTCTTAATGAAGATGGTATTACTGTTGATGTAATAACTCTTTAAGAAATACAACTTATATCGTGTTAAGTGATTTAGTTCACGGAGGAGAGTTTAGTTTCGTACTTTTCTCTCCTTTTTTTATAAAATATACATTCTTTAATAACAATATAACTAAACAAATATGAGTTGTAACGACATAACGGGTATCTCCGGTAGTAACTGTACTAAATCAATGGGTGGAATCACTAATGTTTGGATCTTTCCATTCAATAACATTGGATCATACATATATACCGCTGACTATTTACAAAAGATAACAGGTTATTCAACTAATGTTGTTCCTGTTCTATATGAACCTAATGCTAAATCATCTGATTATAAAGGTACTTATAACAAATCTGATTATAAAGCTTATAGTCATGAGTTAATTCTTGCATTTAGTAAGATGGAAGCAAGTAAAAGAGAAGAGCTTATCAAGTTAGAGAGTATGGATCTTACAATCATATTCAGTGATCGTAATGGATTAACATGGATCATGGGCCAGGACTTTCCTGTTCAACTAAATATTGTTAATGTAGGTTCAGGAGTTAAAGGTGGTAACTCTATGTATAACTTGACATTTACATCTAAAGAAAAGAATCATATAAGGGAAATTGAAGCTCCTTCAGATACATGTTTCGTATCATTTGAGGGTACTGAAAGTAGAACATCCACAATTGAAGTTACAACTGCATCTTTACTTACATGGGAAGACTTCCGTATAACTGCTGATGAACAAATATTAAGTTACTTTAGTCCTTCACCGTTAGATCCAGTCAATTGGGCTACTCCTGCTACATTGTTAGCTGACTTAACTCAATTAGCAATACTTATCAATCAATATGGTACATCTGTTGTCCCCAATGTTACTTTAACTGGATCATATGATATACCAACTGATACAGCTACTATCGTTATAACATCTCCTGATACTACTTATGGGGCCTTTGAAGTTGATAACACTGTATTTAATACGGCTGTAGGGATATCACTAAATCTTACGACTGTCTTAAGTCCGTTAGTTGCTAACCCAACTACAACTATTACAGTTACCGATTCTGTTGGTACATTATATACAGGAGCATATCAAAGTGCTGTTAGTGGAACAGGTTTAACTGGACTTACTAATGATAGTATAATTGATATATCTACATTATACCCAAGTGGAACAGTCTTTACAATGACTACCAATCTTGGTTGTTCAACTGTAACTTATGAATATACATTTGAGAATACATTAGGGTTATGTGAAATACTAACTTCATTCGACTTCTCTAAAGGAACTCCTTGTAGTATTGATGTACCTTATGTTACAGGTTATGCTGGATGTCCTAAGTTTCAGAGTATGACTATAAATATGTTTGGTAACATCTATAACTTATACAGCCTACATACTGAATGGCATGATGTGTTAGCTACATTTGAAAAGGATATACTTAATTTATTCAATCAAGCACCAATAGACATTGATACTAACTCAGTTGTATTTACTGATAATACTACTTATGTTACAATAGAGTTCAATACAGTTGGATTAAACGCAACTGATGCATACTTTAATGTAGATGTAACAGGTTTTAATCAACCTGCTGTCAATGTCAATCAATGGAAACAATCAAGAGTGTTGAACTTAAATACAGCTGCTCCTTATCCTTCTATTGTATCTCACACAGATGAATATACTAATGTTATAAGTGGTGAGAACCTTGTCGATATTCAATCTAACTTAACATATGGACTATCTAATACTTCATTCACATCTAATACATCTATTGATAATGTTGGATTGATTTGGGGATTTGATGGAACACAACCATATAATGAGTTATCAATCATAACTACCGCAGCTGATGCACCTGAATGTTTAACTCCTTCATTGAATAGTTCATTTGATCTATGTTATACAGGATATACATCTACTTCAATTGCAACTTATCAAGACATCACATTAGATGTAACATCTGGTTCAATTGACTTAGGTAAGACTTTCGAAATGGTAACAAGTGTTGGTACAACTAAGATAGTCTTAGGAAGTGATGTAACTACTAAATCAAATCATCATTTACTTACTCAAAAGCTTAATGCAATAGCTGAATTAAGAGTACTTCATATGAGTTTTGATCCATTGTTGAGAACATATACCATATCACTTAGAATCAATTCAGGAACTACTATAGTTTCATTCGAAGAAACAACTACTGCAAGATCATTTACATTGGTTGCTGCTGTATCATTGTTTAAAAATACTTTAGATACACCTGTCAATCCATATGTAGAACTTGATTGGACATTACCTACAACTGTTGCATCAAGTGCTACAGGATCTATAGATGCAATGCAAGGACATTGGCAAGATGATACTATTGCTACTAATGCAATTGAAGTTATTTGGGATCAAGCAGGTGATACAATCACTCTTACTAAAGGTTATACTGCTGCTTCAACACTTGCAACTGAATATGTTGTATCTTTACATGAAGCATATCCAACAAATAGTAACTCCTTTTTAACTATGACTTTAATTCCAGCTACAGCTTCTTATGTTGAAGGTTCTGTCGCCGGTACATTGATAACTAACGGATCAAGTGTAGGAGCTATAAACTATGTTGCTTATACTAACTATCTTGGATGGACTTATGTTGAAGCTATTGACTTAAGTATTGCAAATGATGCTGTATCATTCGATGAATCACATATAGAACCTAAGATTTGGGGAACAAATGATTCACTTGAATACATTGGTACTGAAACTCTTGCTGCTCCAACTATTACAAGTATAGCATGTGTTGATGCATGTGCAGGTATTGGTATTCAATCATACCCATTCTCAGGTAATACAACAATAGTTTATACTTACACAGGAACACCATGGCAATATACAGGAGTATTAAGTTCTACAACTACTACTATGATTAAGACAATAGCAAGAATAGAAATAGTATTAACTCCTCAAACTACTCCAGCTGTTACAACTAACAATATGCTATTAGATACTGTTGGATGTGTTGCTGGCTTCCAAGATTGGAACTCAACATCAGTGTTTGACTTCGCAGGTGATCCTACAGGTAAATCATATGATCAACAAGTAACTTGCTATGATATACTTGGTAATGTTATAACAACTTTTGCACATTCCACTTATATCTTTTAATAATAACAATAATATTTTACTTTAACTTTAAAAACAAATAACAATGGCAAACGCAATTACAATCTCTGCTAAGTACTTTCCGACAATTGGACTTATTGGTCAAAGTGTAGGATTCGTCGACTTTACTCCAGCTCAATTAGCAAGTGATGGGTATATTTCAACTCTTTCACGTAGCTTTGACTTTGATGTTAAGACTATCATGGTTGGTATAACTAACGTTACTACAGGTAAAGAAGCAGTTATGACTCAAATCACTACTGATGTTACTGCATATCTTGACACTATCTTCACTGATGTTGGTGCAACTTATGTAAGTAAGATTTATGTATTGAATGTACGTAGATTATCCGATGCTATAGTAGGTGTTGCAACCGATGATCTCTCTTCAGCTTATGTTGATAGAGATGATATTTACTATGCAGACGTGAGAATCAATGTTTCTGTAGCTTAATACAACTTATGAGGGTGTTTTAACACATTGTTACAACACTCTCATAAATTTTAACTATATTTGTATATTATAAACACTTAACAACAATAGATAACTATGAATAATAATAAACAAACTTTAGCTTTCTCCAGGTTAGGATCAATAGGGTTACCAGTTCCAACAAGGTTTGCTTCTCTTAATACTGTAGATGGTAAGTATATACCATATAGTGGTAATGGATTAGCTATACCTTCAACTAACACTTACCCTCAGACGTTAGCTGATATCGCGGCCAACTCACCTACTCATGGTGCAGCTTTAGGTAAGAAAGCATTACTAACTTATGGACAAGGTATGGACTTTGATTTATTACCTGAATCTCTTGTTACATTTCTATTGAATGTTAATGATAATGATGAAAGTATAAATGATATAATCAATAAGATGAGTTTTGATCTACCTACTTATGGAGGTATTGCACTTAAAGTAAGTTGGAACTTCAATAAAACTATTAACTCTATTGAACATGTACCATTTAAAGATGTAAGACTTGGTATTCCTGTTGATGGTAAGATTCAATCCTTTGTTATATCCAATGATTGGGAACAAAAGATGGATAAGTCATTAAGAGTTGAATATAGAATCAATAGATTTAATGCAGATAAAATAAATGAACCTACAATAGTTGATAATCTACCTGTTGGTGATGACACTACATTGGAGAATGCAAGTCAATTAGTATATTTCAAAGCATACTCAACAAGTGATCAAGGCTTCTATCCTATTCCTGATTATATATCATGTTTAGATGCAGCATTTACTGAAGAAACTGTTGGTATTTCAATGAGAAACCAGATAGTTAATGGTATAAATGGTGCCTACATTATAAGTACTGAAGAAGCTACTATATTAGATGATGAATCTAAACAACTTATAACTCAACAGATAGCTAACTTTGCTACAGGACCTCAAAATGCAGGTGGTATTATGTTCATGCCGGCCAATGTAAAGGTAAGTAATATGGAAGCTTTACCATCTGATGTATATACTGAAGTAAACAGTGAAGTAAGACAAAGAATAATTAGTGCTCATGGTATTCCTGCTATCTTAGTTGAATACTCTCAAGGTGGAGGTTTTAATAACCGTGCTGATGAAATGACTGCAGCTATTATATCTTTTCAAAATACAACTATAAAAGGATATCAACAACAAATACTAAGAGTTCTTAATGGAATATTTGACTATGTAACCACTGATGAATACAATGCTCAAATTACACCTTTCAGTATCAACTTCGATGAAACAACTGATACTATAGTGACAGATCAAGTAGTAGTTGAAGACTCAACATCATTATCTAATTCATAAACTTCAAACAAATAACAATGAGTACAAGTCAAGACATTATATATCAAAGAAGTATTGAAGTTACATTCATTACCGAACAAGATGTTAAAGTAAAAACTCCATTAAGCGCAAACAAAGTAACGACTTCCATTATAAATTACATAATGTTGAGTCAAGATATGCACATAAAGAAAGTATTAGGTTCTACTTTGTTTGATAAGTTAATGGCTGAATGGATAGTAGCTAATTATGATCCAACATTCTTACCTGTAGGCGATGGTGTTATAACTCCTATCATTGTAGGTGATACAATCAATTACAATGCATTGTATTTTGAGATACGTAAACCTCTTATTTGGTGGTCTTATGTATTAGCACTTCCAACTATCGCAATCAAAGTTGAAGAAGCAGGAATCATGTTGAACTCTACTGACTATTCTGAATCATCTGGAATGGTTGGACTTGATAGATTAGTAGCTGAAGGATCAATGATAGCCCGCTCTTACACAGAGCAACTACAAGAATATATGTGTGACACATTCAGTGATGATGTTGATGTAAACACTGAATCTAAAGATGTAGGTGGAGTATCTATAGGTATCTTCTTCCCATCAAACAAGTTCTACAACGACGATAAATGTTGTAGATAAACCTATAAATTAATCAATTCACTTAACACGTAAACACAAGACTATGTTTCATAAACTAAAAGAATACCTTGCCAATCCTAATATGTCTATATGGACAGCTTTAGTATGTTCAGTAACTGCTATGACAACTGATGAATGGGTTGCATTATTCTCTGCATTCGGCTTACTTGTATCAACTATATTTGGACTTGTTCAGAAAGCATGTGTTGAATATGCTAACTACAATGAGAATAAGATACAATCACAAGAAGATAGAGAATTAAACCGTATGAATGCAGAGAATGCATCAGAACGTTATAAGGTTGAGACTGAACTAATGCGTTTACAGATAAGCGATCATATTATTTCATCTGACTTAACTGATACCAATGCATAATCCAGAATTCTTAGACGCTGACTCTAATTCAATTGGAGTTATCATAATAATTATAATCAATCTTTTAGTGTTATTATCACATTGTTAACATGTTTGCATTTATTAAAACTTATTTTAACAGACTTAATGACTTCTTAATCGATAAGCGTGTAGGTTTATACCTATGCATCATCGTTATGATCATTAATTTATGGAACTCAACATTTAAAACCACAAATGAATGTGTGGAGACTTATTACTTCTATATAGATTGTATAGAGGAAGCACAGACTATTATAGATTTACATAATGAAAACTAACGAATGATAAGTAATATATTTCATATATTTTCACTTATTATATTGATATGGATACCTTTATTATATGTTTATAATAAGTATTCTAACAAGAAAAATAAATAAATGAGTAACTTATATTCAAGTTATATCGCAAGGGTTATATTAATATTGAGTTTTATTTGCAAGACTGATAGTAATATAACCCTTAGTTATTATATACTTTCACCTCATGTTGAATGTATCAATGATGTAAAGGTTGACACACCTTATGGGTTTAATGACATTAATCAGATAAGTAAGTTCGTCAGATATATTAAAACACAAAGTAACTTAAGTAATGAGTATGATGAACTAAGGCTGCGCGACGTGTATTACGTTATTCAAACTATAATAAATAGAATGAAAGATAAGAAATGTATTGATTTTAATCAGTATTTTAACACGCCGTCGATCAACCATTCACACTCAATTAAGATGCTCAAAACAGGCCGTTTAAGGACCTCATTTAACACTGACAACTATAATGATCGAACTATGATTCATATCCTTTATATGGTCATATACGACGTAATACCGGCCGAATACAAGCTTGACAATGACGTGTTATATTTCCATTCATTCAAAAGGTATTATAACCGTCCTCCTCATATTAAATCTAAATTCTTAATCAAGGCACGGCATAAGTTTTATTGTAAATAATCAATTTATATTACATGTTTTAATTCTTTGTGACATCTG
>Ga0208643_1001811_pt1 | contig 11210 bp, 17 predicted proteins | sample VirMetDEL_Nov_12_FD_184516 | JGI IMG/M metagenome (GOLD analysis project Ga0208643, IMG submission 184516) | Aqueous microbial communities from the Delaware River and Bay under freshwater to marine salinity gradient to study organic matter... | ecosystem: Environmental > Aquatic > Marine >... | reverse complement strand
GCGACAACTCATCAGTCATATCCAGCGCGGCGCGGAATGTGCATGTTTGGTCAGTGTTATAGCACTTGGTGCCGGTGGCCAGGCAAGGCGACACGCCAAAAACGCGGCTGCAAAGCGGCTGGACGATCTCGACAATCTCAATCGGCTCACGCGCGAACGTCATCTCAAGAACCCCACAACGCTAAAGCCGACCTGCATATAATCGCGCACGCCCATATTGGACGGGCTAACGTCAGATTGCGCCCACGCCCATACGACATCCTCAGGCATACGCGCGGGGTTTCCGATGATGCCGAATGGATAAAGCGGCAACGTCTGCGCGAACGGGTCAAACGTGCTGCGATACCAATCGCCTTTCAAGTGCGTCCAGTCGTATTTGCCAGTCAAGGCAATGCGCTTTTGAGTGCGCCCAACCCATTGCCCAGTTTCAGTGAATGACTGTTGCCCCTCGGTGATGCGGTTTAGGTGCGTTGGTGCAAATCCCGCATAGAATGGCTGCGTCATCTGCAGCGCCGCGCCTGCGCGTATTATGCCGACCACGTTGCCCGTGCCTTCTGATACGCTAACCTTGACGCGCTGCGCCGATATAAGCGCCCCAGCGCCTGTGTTGAACATGGCGGCAATGGTGCTATTGTCTGCGACCGCGATGGTGGCCCGCAAGGTGTATGCCGTGACCAGATCAGGGCTTGTGCTGATTGTGACTGTGCGGCCTGTCAAATTGTGCGCCGATATGAAAACCGTATCCATATCAGCCGCAGCGGCGGCAGTCAGCACCCAGTCATTCGCGCCCGATGCAAGCGTCCACCGCTGCGACGTGTAATCGTTTGTGGCCAGATCCCCAAGCGTGCCGTCCGCTGCGATTGTGCCTGTGATTGGCTGCCATAAGATCCGCGCGTGATTAAGCGGCTGATTTGTCGCGACCGTGTAGCCTGCCGTGTTTAACGTCATGCCAGCACCCCGCGAATTTGCCCGCCGTTGCGTTGCGTTGAGTTTAGCTGATCGATCAGCTGTCGCGCGAAACTCTCGCCAAAGCCCATTGGGTCGTTTTGCAGCGTGAATGCAAACGTCGTGGCCGGTTGTTGCGCTGGTGCCGCTGCCGGTGCCGATCCGCCGCCGCCGCCAGAGGATGCAGCAGCGCCGCCGCTATCGTTTACGCCCTTGATTGCCGCAACAAATCCCATGCCTTTGGCCAAGACTGTTGCAGCCGCCGCAAGGTTTCCGGGGAATGGTAGCTTTAGCGCTTCTGATGCGCCTTGCAACGCGCCAATCAATGCTTGCGCTGCGCCGAATACTTTGGCAATCTTTAGCGCCTTTTTGCTGTGCGATCCCATTGCGTTTAGGATTTCAGCGCCAGCGCCTAGAACGGTGTCAATGCTTGCCATTGCGCCCAACTCTTTAATTTTGCTCAATCGCTCTTGATGCTCTTTTTCCAACCGTTCACGTTGCGTCATAAACTCGGTTTCGGTCAGCAATTCAGCCGCGCGCGCATCTTCCAACAGCGTGCGGTTTTGCTCGTACCATTCCGCAACGGTTTCTTGTTCCGTCATCATGCCTTCCATCAAAGCCTCAAGCCGCGCGGCCATATCGGACGCAATGCCAGCGCCACCGGCAACTCCAGGCGTTGTGGTTGTCACTACAGGCGGAGCGCCTGGCAATGTAACTGCGCCATATTCCGCGCCCGTGATTGCAGATGCCGCGCTTCTGTTATCTCGCCTTGCTTGTTCAAGTGCATTTTCAGCAGCCGCTAGTTTTTCAAGTGATGATCTGTGTGCCAGAACACGCTTGTCCATCGCATAGCCAAGCATTGCCGCGCCCTCAACGTCGGTCAAATTAGCCTCATAAGCAGCAGAGGCAGATAGAAGCATGGCTTTTTGTTTTGCCAATTCACCCTTTGCCGCTTCATATGCGCTTTCGGCGAGCTTGCGGTTGTCATTGGCAAGCGCAATTGCCGCTTTGCCAGCTGATGGCGCTGCGGTTTGATAAAATCCATCAAGCGCGCCATTCAATGCGGACGTACCTGCCGCCGCGTCATAGGCCGCAGTTTCAGCCTCTCCGGCATTATCCCTGAAGATCAAAAAGTATGCCGCAGCTGCGCCAATTAAACCAGCCGCAATACCAATCGGCCCGCCCAGCAACATAAATGCACCTTTAAGAACAACCACTGCTGCCGATAGAATGCCTGTGGCCGTTGCCCCAGCCATTAAAGCAGTTGCTGTTGCGGTAAGTGATAGAACCATTGCAGGAATTGCAGTTGACGCAAGCCCAGCGATCAAAATTCCCAAAACGTCAAGATTTTCACCAATAAAGCTTATGACTTCGCGAAACTTGCTGCCAGTTCCAACCAACTCAAGAAAGCCGTTTGACAGCGCGACAATAGCAGGGGCAACCTTCGCCGCCATGATATTGCCAAGCCCTCCAAGCGCCATTGCAATGCGCCCGAAAGCATCATTCGCCGCCTCGATTTGATCACTGTCAAACTGCGAAACGGCAATCCCAAATTCCTCTTGAAACCGTGCAGCTTCAGCCGCCTTTGCGGAATAATCCGAAAGCATGTTGATTGCGTCCTTGCCAGACCGCCCAAACACTTCCATCGCAAGCGCCGTCTTTTCGGCAGGGTCTTTTATTGCATCAAGGCTTTCCGCAATCTTGGCAAATTGCTCATCCGGCGAAAGCCCCTGCAAATCGGCAATGGAAAGCCCCAGCTTTCCAAACGCTTCCGTTTGCAGCTTAGTGCCGTTTGACAATTCCACGATATTACGCTGCATCAAGCCAAGCATGGACGACAGCTTGCCGCTTTCAATCCCCGCCTCACCGGCGACCATAGTCATTTTTTGAAACGCGGATGTTGTTAGGCCAAGCGAACGCGCCTGCTTGGCCAGCACGTCTACATTGGCAAGGCTTGCTTTGGTCAGGCCGATCATGGCCGCGCCAGCCGCCGCAATCGCCGCGCCGCCGATCTTGGCAAAACGTGCAAGGTTAGCTTGGCCTTTGGATAGGGCGCTATCAAGGCCGCTTGTGTCGCCGTTAATGTTTACCTTGATTTCCTGCGCGGCCATATTACCAATCCTCTGCCAGATGATCCAATGTTGCGCGGGTTAGATTGCCCGCATAATCGTTGGCCTTGTCACGCGGGCTTTTGTGGTGCCATTCGCAAAACCATTCCGGCAATGTCATTTCCCAAAATTCGGTCGGTGACAGCCCCCACTCGCGCCCTATCAAATAGAGGCTGTCCCAATCTATCGCTTCTGCTTCGCTGTCTTGCTCGACGGGGATTTGACGGCGGGGGCCACGGGCTTTTTTTCGTTTGGCTCGACTGGTGTTATTGCAGTTGCAACCGATGTTGCGATTGCATCAATCTGGCCTTGCGTTGCCGTCATGATGTATCCGAAAACTTCATCCTCGGTGACGACAGCGCCGCCAGCCTTTAGGAACTCCGCAGCGACAAAGGCCAGCGACGGCGCGCTGATAGGCCCCACCGCAAGCCCGTGCATCAAGACAGCGATATTTACGCCTTGCCCCTCGATGCGCCGCAGCAGTTTGTTGGACGGGGTAAAAACGTATTCTTCCCCGCCCCACTCAATCGTGATCTCCCTAAACACGCCCATTATGTTGCAGCAGCGTAAGTGATTACGCCGGACGATGCCAACGATGCGCTAAATGTGTTTTCACCGTCATGCGCGCCACCTGTCTCGAACGAACTCAAGAACCAATCGCCGCTGAACGTGCCAACACTTTCGACTTCAACTTCATAATCCGACAGCAAGCCAGATCCAGCACCCATGGCAACGGCCATAAGCGTGCCATCTTTCAAGACGCCTTCGACCGCCAAGCCGACGTTGCGCACGGAAACATCCGCAAGCAACGTGGTCCAGCCAGCGCTGTCTTTGTCGGTTACGTCAATAGGCTCGTTGTTGATTGTCAGCGTATCGCTGCGCGATCCCAAGATTGCCACGGCGGCAACTCCGGTACCGCTTGAAATGCGCACTCTGCGCCCTGATCCTGCCGCCATTGTGTAGCCTCCTAAGCTGTGTCCGTTACGTTATAACATATCATTTGGCAAAGTGCTAGGCTATGGAAAGAACGCGGTAGGACATCCGGCAACGGCGCGTGATGCCGTCGGGGTCGCGCTCGAATACCATTGCCGTGCATTCTGTTGTGATGTGGCCGGTGACGCCAAGCGCCTGCCGGTGCATCCGATCATACACGGCCTTGCTGATTGCCTTGATGTTGGTGCCGTTGGTCCGCGCCCATACATCAACCTGCACAACCGTATCCTGCCCGATTGCGTCTTTATCGTCGAATGATCCTGACGTAGGAAAAGACATTGTGATAAACGGAAAGCCCACGGGATCGCCCCCGTCCGTCAGTTGCGGCACCCATTCATTGAATACCGCCGTGACGCCGTATGCTGTGGAAAGCGTGGCCGTGACGCTGGACACATTCAGCCGCGCAAATATTGCCGTTTGCAGCTCAATCGGATTCATTTGGCAAGCCTTTCCAATGTTTTCAGCACGCGCTCGTTTAGCTTAACTTGGCCTTTGATGGTTTCAGGTTGCCAAACAGGACGCGGCGCAATCTTTTTAGTGCCGTATTCCAGATAATAGGCATATGCCAAACGGCTGCCGATGGTCGCGCTCATCTTGGTGTCTTGCTTGAAATACATAGACGAAATAAGCCCGCCAGTGTCAGTTGACGGCGCATCACCCGGCGCGGATGACGTGTGCGTTGGGCTAAGGTTAGCTTTTCCGTCACTTTTGAATACCGCGACAATTTTGTTAGGACCGTTTGCACTAAACGACCCGGCATAGACGCGCATCAATCCATCATCCCCAGCAATCCGATGATATGTTACGCCCTTGCCTTTTTTCCTGATCTCTTTTTGAACGGAAAGATTTATGTCAAAAGCAACAGCTTTCACGTCCTTGCCGATTGCGTCCACAGCCGCCTTGCCATACTTACGCAGCGCGGCTTGAACCTGGCCCATGCCCTCGATCTGGATTGTGACGGTCATACCGCGACGCCGCCTTGCACATCGATCTCCAACCACTTGTTATCAAAGTCCACATTCTTGATGTAGCGGATGTTGTGACGCAATCCGCGAATTAGAACGCTGTCAGCCTCTCGCAGTGATGCCGTATATCGCACCACCAGCATCAGCTTAACCTCGGCGCTTAACCGTTGCGCTTGTGATGCCTCATAGCCTGACAGCGGCCTTACCATGGCCTTAGTCGGCGCGCCCGTAATCGTGGCCCATGATCCAGCCACTACGTTCCCATCGACGTTGCTTGCCGATCCCATGCGTTGAAACGTGACAGGCTCACGCATCTTCCCAGCGCTATATTTGCAGCATGCCATTATGGTTCACCTAGATCTGGTGAAATGTGAACTGAAATATATCCATTGTTCGGAAATGTCTCTTTTGTTCCGTCGCTATACGTCACTTCAAATTCTGCGTTAAAAAACCCATAGCTTGCAGTATCGCCTGTCGCCCAGGGGTATGAAACAATGCCACCAGTCGCATTTAAGACGTCTGCGCTCGCATCAACAACTGAACCCATATAAAACCTGACAGTTGCGCCAGTTAGATTTACAGGACCGTCATCGGTAGACAACGCATATTCAACGGCGGGCGACGTGTCGTTTCGTTTGATAAAAAAAGTCATAATTTTGTCGCCCTATTTTGTGCGCCCGTTATAGCCGTTGCAATGTTAGCGCTTATTCTGCTTGTTGCGATATTAGCACTTTTTGACATCAAAGCAAAACGCCTTGCGCTTGCAGGCTCTGTTGTTCCACTTGCCGTTTGCGCATGTGCCGATCCATTGCCCGATCCATTGATGATCCGCAGTGCGATACCGGTTGCGGTTTGTATTGATGCCGATCCTGTTCCATCGCCCGCAATAATTCGCTCACCAACGCCGATGGATGATTGCGCATGTGCATATCCGGCGCCCGATCCGGTGATGATCCGAAGCCCGATGCCAGTTGCGGTTTGGGCAGATGCCGTTCCGGTGCCTGATCCGATTGAAATTGATGCGGCAGTTCCACTTGCCGTTTGACCGCTTGCCGATCCATTGCCCGATCCTGTGATGATCCGCAGTGCAACGCCGGTTGCCGTTTGACCGCTTGCCGATCCATCTCCGAATCCGGTGATGATACGAATTGCGCCACCAACTCCTGATCCAATTTGCGATTGCGCAAAACTAGATCCATCGCCTATGATAACGCGACGCCCTACGCCCGTTGCCGTCTGCGCCGATGATGTTCCCGCGCCTGACCCGCCAACAATCCGCAGTGCAGATCCCGTTGCCGTCTGCGCCGCAACAGTTCCTGCACCGGTGCCAGTTACAACAACCGCGCCAGATACAGCCCCATCATCTCCGAGAGGCGCAGAGGCTAATGGGGAAAATCCAAGCATGTGTTACCTCAAGGTTTGGTGGGCCAGATGACCGCGTAGGGGTAGCCTTCTTGGGCAGTCACGTCGCGCAACTGTTGCCTGTATTCACGCCAATATGGTTCCATCGTAACGTCGCTCAGGGCCATCCAGTCGGTTTGTGACAGTAGATTGTCACGGTGGTTGCGGATGTTGCGCCCCGCGTCCTCGACGGGCAGGTTGCTTACCTCCCAGCCTTGGGTCCACGCGCCATTGACCTCTGCAAGTGCAGTCTGCTTGAGCGTCTGCGTCATATAGTCAACCGTAGGCTGGTCCTGCACGGTGTAGGGGTAGACACCCCAGTCTGCCAGAAGCGCATCACTTGGCGACTTCGGGAAGGACGTATTCGGATTGTCACGGCGTAGTTGCCCGATTGAGTATGTCTCATGCTGGCCGTTTGTGATCTTCAGATGTGGCATTTAAGCCTCCTTTATGCGGTGAGATCGTATTCTTGGATAGCAAGAGCCGAGAAGCCCGTAACGTACATCTTTGTACCGTCAGGTTTGAAGAATAAACCCCTTGGGTTATTTTCTTTCGCAGCGACACTAAAGCTTTGCAAATACACCGCAGTGGAAATATCCCAAGCGGTGCTTAGGTTATATTCGTTTACGTCATCCCCTTGAAAACCCAAAACGTACATCTTTGTACCATCGGGCTTAAATAATACATCGTAAGGCGTTAGGTCTTCCGACGCAACGCTTTTGCTCTGGAAGAACACTGAAGTGGTAACATTCCAAGGCGTCCCTAAGTCGAACTCGTTCACATTAGAACTGCTACCCGTAACGTACATCTTTGTACCGTCAGGTTTGAAGAATAAGCCGTAGGCTTGTGTTTCTTGCGCAACACCACTAAAGTTTTGAAGAAACACAGCCGTAGATACATTCCAAGCGGTGCTTAGGTTGTACTCATAAACCCTAAGATTACTAGTGCGTAAAACATACATCTTTGTACCATCGGGCTTAAAAGAAATACCACTTGTATCTGTAGATGATTCCGCAGCAATGCTTTTGCTCTGGAGGAGTACAGATGAGGTAACATCCCAAGGCGTCCCTAAGTCGTATTCACGAACAATACCAGCCCCCAAAACGTACATCTTTGTACCATCGGGCTTAAAAAATACGCCAATAGGGTTAAGACCTCCTATACTAAAGCTCTGAAGAAACACCGCCGTAGATACATTCCAGCCTTCTACTACGCCACCAGCCCCACCAGCCCCTATCGCCTTAGACCACAGCATTACGAACCATCCCCTACAAGAGCACCGTAGAGCGTTGTGGATACCTTCCACAGTGCAATGACGGTCACGGCATCAGTGGCCAGCGTAGGGGCCGCGCCAGCGTTGTTTACCCATGTCGTTGTGGGCCATGTGATCGTGTAGGCAGTGCCATCGTCAATCATCAGCGTAATGGCTTCACCAGCGGCGATGTTGTCAGTGAGTGACGTGATCGAGCCTGTTAGAGTAACCGTCTGGATGGAGCCGTTGGCAGGCTCTAATTCCGTAGTCACAGCGCCAGTGGTTGCAGTCCAAGCGTAGACTTCTTCGACAACGGTGCCTTCAAGGATTGGCGCTACCAAGGTCTTGTTGGTAAGTGTAAACACACCATCGGCTGTAACCTCACCGGGTTCGCCTTGTGGACCTTGGGGGCCTGTCTCGCCTTGGATACCCTGAATACCTTGGATACCCTGTTCACCTTGCGGCCCTGTAGGTCCAGTCTCGCCCTGAATACCTTGGATACCCTGAATACCCTGCGGACCTTGAATACCACCGTACCCCAAAGACGTCCAAGCGGTCGTACCGTCTCCAACCTTAAACTGGTCAGTATCAGTCTCAAGGCCGAACTCACCAGAGGCAAGGGTAGGATTGGCACTCGTCCAGTTAGCAGCCGTGTCACGGCGAAGTTGGATTTGGTCAGCCATTATGCGGCACCTCCGTTAATAGATTGTGGCGCGGTGTAGATCGTAGCCGCAGATCCACCGTCGATGCTTTGGGTGAAGTCAGCAGCCGTAGCCGACACATACACTACCGCAGAGCCTGTCAGGTTCAGCAGAGATCCAGTAGAGCTTTCACCCAGCGCCCGGGTCAAGGTTCCAGCGGAATAAGTCCCCGTACCAATCTCCCAAGCATCACCATCCTCGATGACGTAGCGCACCACATCAGAGTTTACTACCCCAGCAGCCGCAAAGGTTTGATAGCCACTCTCGGCAGCGCCAAGGGTAACTGTGCCTGTGCCCGTGGTGGCAGTGGTCATCTTGGCTCTGTTTACGAGAGTGACCATGTTTTTACCTTATGCTGGCTGCGTGTGCGTATAGCTGGACATCGCAACAGTGTCGCCAGACCCGATTGCAACGCTCGACAATTCAATATCGCCACCGCCACCCGTTGCAGTTACTGAAACGGTGAATTGCGCTGCCGTGGCTGCGTTTTTAAATACCGCCTTAGCAATTGTGCCGCCAGTCGCGGAAGTGTCAGACCCGATTGCGTTTGCGGTCGCGGTGCCAACAGAAGCGGCCCCAAATGCTGGCGTTCCGAAAGTCAGCGTTGCCACCTCGACGCTTCCAGATGTTTGAAATTCAATCGTTCCACCGTCCAGCAGATCCACAACCGCATCGCAGGCCGCGTTTCGCGCAACCGTTTCGAGAATTACCGCCATTATTTTGCTCCTTTAATTTTTGGCATCATATCATCTTACCCGCCGAAGTAATAGCCCAAGCCCAGAACCCACACGCGCCGTTTGCACATCAACAACCGCCATAATACCAATGTCAGTTAGCGGCGGCAAATAAATCGGCGCTTCATATCCCAAATCCTCAAAGCCAGTCAGGTTAAACAATGACGTTATGACAACCATCGGATCGTATGGCGGTGCGGTTTGCAAAATGCCTTCGCGCTTGAATACGATTGCATCAACTGTTTTACCGGCGCTTGCATTGACCCGAACGCCGATCAGAAACGCCTCGTAATCAATTGGAACAGTAAACGCACCGATGCGGGAAATAGCCTCACCGAAACCGTTAAGTGGAATGGAACCCCAAACCGCGCCGCCGGTGCTTTCAATATTTATATCTGCGAAATGCGATGCGGTTGTTTGGTTTGCATACTGCCCGCTTTTTGATACCCGCGCCGATAGAAGCCGCATGAATGTGCGAGCGCTTGGCAGGCTTGCGCTTGCGCCATCCGTTACGATTGTATCCGTGATTTCCAAACCGTTTTGGTCAATGCCATACAGCAGCACCTCGCGCGCGCCCAAGCCCGCCGCCGTATCGTTGGCATTGCCGCCCGCGCTAATACGCAACTGAACCGCGCCACCCACCTGCGGCGTTTGATATACGCCAGCAGGCGTTATTGGGACGAACGTTTGCCCGACGGCGGTATTGCGGCCTTCGACCTTGATTGAGCGCCACCCGTCCGCCCCGCCGGTTGCAATGTCAAACGGTTTTGGATAGCTCATATCCGCTTTACCCGATACGCGCCCAGCAGCGCCCCAGCAGCGCCCAATGCGTCGTCAGGCGTGCAATCATCGCCCGTGTGAGAGTAAAGGTATGCAGCAACCTGTTTAACGGCTCGGCGCAGCGTTGGCGGCACGCTTGCGGCAGTCGCCCCAAAGCCCGCGATATAATCCACCTCAATCGCGTTTGAATTGCGCAAGGCAATCGGCCATGTGGCCCCGTTGCGCAAAACCATCCGGCCAGGCTTTTGATAAGTGTCAATGTCAAACGTATCGGCCACCACAACGGACGCGGGCGTGCCTGCATCATTATAAACCGTCACGGCGTCGATTGATGCCAGCGGATAGCGCGGCAAGTAAACGTAATCCGGGGCGCCGTTGATGTCAGCAATCGCGCCTTGCCTCACGCCGTCCCACCAATCTGCACGTTGCGACGGCCATGCGTCCAGCACCAGCCGCCACGTTTGGTTAATCATGGCAATGCCGGTTGTTTCCTCAATCATCTCACGCGCGGTTGCAATCAAATCATCGGCTTGGTCATATGGTAATCCGTCAACCGTCTCGGCCAAATGCGCGCGCAATTCGTCTGCCGTTACCGGCTCAATCGCTGGCGGCGTTACAACCGAATGGCCGCGATATTGGGTGAATGTGACGCGCGGGCGTAGGCTCATTTACGGCGTCCCTTTTTGGTTTCAAATTGCGGATCAACCTTGGTTTCCTCAACTGGATTAAAGCCTACGCCATCGGCCAGCGCCATTGCAGCGGCCTTGCCTTCCAGCACATCGCCAGCCTTAAAGTGGTGCGTGGTGTGGCCTTGCGGGGCGCACGACCAGTCTTGATGCAATACGGCTTTCATAGTGCCTCCTGTGCTTAGTGACGGGCCACCATGGCGGCCCGCTTCTAAATTCAGGTAGTAGCGATAGTTGCGCCGACGCGCGTCACTGGTGCGCGGTGAGGCTTGCCCATGTTGCCCTTTACATAGGCAATCGCGTTGGTGCCAGTTGTGCCGGTGAACACGCCGCGCACATACCGCTTGTTCCCAAGGTAGCCAATCGAACCGGCGATGATGTTGTCATCAGCATCAAGCAAGACAGAAGCCGTGCCGGTAAACTCACCAGCAGGAACGGCAATAAAGCTTGTTCCGACCAACGTATCAGAATGTTGCAGCACCAGCGTAAAACCGTCAACTGTGCCCGCATCGGTCACGGCGCCCGTTGCAAGATCAAAGACAGCAGTGCTAAAGCCGCGCACATCAAATGCCGCCGAAGCGTTAGGCGTTACGCCGGACAATGTTTGATCCGCGCCCCGGATCACTTGGGTATTTGAAAGACCAT
>Ga0208643_1001810_pt1 | contig 11211 bp, 11 predicted proteins | sample VirMetDEL_Nov_12_FD_184516 | JGI IMG/M metagenome (GOLD analysis project Ga0208643, IMG submission 184516) | Aqueous microbial communities from the Delaware River and Bay under freshwater to marine salinity gradient to study organic matter... | ecosystem: Environmental > Aquatic > Marine >... | reverse complement strand
AAGCAGCAATAAATAAAAAAGCCTCTGGTAAACAGAAGCTAAAAGATTTAGGATTGGACGACGCAGAAATTAAAGCGTTGATAGGATAAATTATGGCGATAACTAGACTAGGCGGAGCGAATGCAATAACAGGCACTATACCACAAGGTAATATTGCTAACGCATCTTTAGGAGCAGTAACTGCTTTACCAGCAGCTATTCCTACTGGTAAGATTTTACAAGTTTCCAGTTTCGTTGAAACAAGTTCTGGTCAAACAGTAAGTTCATCATCATATATTGATTTAACAGGTGTAACTTTAAATATAACTCCATCAGCAACATCAAGTAAAATTTTTTTATTTGCAAATTTAGAATCTGAATTAAATATAAATCTTGGAAATAGAGGTTATGGTATGAAATTTTTAAGAGATTCAACAGCTATTTATGGATCAGGAAATACTTATGAGGTTTATATTCAATCTCCAGATGGTCAGCACTATTTTCCAAATCATTTTTCATATATAGATAGTCCAAACACAACATCACAAATAACTTATAAAGTTCAAGTAGCAACAGAAGGTGCTGCTGCTGTTCCTTTTAATGTACCACTAAAAAGCAATATCTACGCAATGGAGATAGCAGGATGATAGATAAAGCAATATTTAAAATTAATTCTAACGCAGAATTTACATATCAAGACAATGATATTGATAGTATTCAATGGTTAAATGGAACAACACCTATTCCTAAAGCTGACATAGAAGCACAAATGCCAACTGCTTTTGATATGGCTATGGAAGATTTAAGAGCCAAAAGAAATAAATTACTATCTGACACAGATCATTATGCTTTATCAGATCAAACTTTATCTGATGACATGAGAACTTATAGACAATCTTTAAGAGATATAACAAATGGTTTAACTACAGTCGAAGACGTTAATTCAGTCACATGGCCAACTAAACCAGGAGTGTAGGTCATGCTCTTCGGAACAGCTTCATTTGCCGAAACACCCATATCATCATTAACTACTGATGGTAACGTTACAGTAATAGTTCAAAAAAATAGATTAACTGCAACTATAGGACCAATTAATATTGCAGCAACTGCAATTACAGAAGACCCAGATCCCACTGATTTAGTATTAGGTACTGGAACTGTTACTCTTTCTGGAACAACTAATATTACAGGATTAAAAGTTCCTTTAGTTTTAGGCACTGGAAATGTTACTGTTTCAGGTACAGCTAATGTAACAGCAGTTAAGAACGCATTGACTATTAGAACTGGAACTGTTACAATAACAGGTACAGCTAATGTAACGAACCTTAAAGTTCCATTAACACTAGCAACAGGAAACGCAGGAGTTATAACTTGGAATGAAATTATACCAGGAGCAACAATGGTGTGGACACCAATAAAACCTTATTAATATGGCATCAACTTATTCAACAGATTTATCATTAGAACTAGTAGCAACCGGTGAAAAAGCTGGTCTATGGGGTGCAATCACTAATACTAATTTACAAATATTACAAGCTGCAGCATCCGGTTATGTAGAAGTACCTATGACATCGGGGGCCGATGTTACATTAAGTTTAGCTGACGGATCGGCGACCGCGAATGGTAAGAATATATATTTAAAACTTACTGGCACAATGGCTGGTAATAATAGTTTAATCATACCTGCCTCTACAACAGGCGGTGCTGCAACTAGAGTTTATATTATAGAAGACGCAACAGATAGAACTACAGCAAATAAATACACATTAAATATTAAAACAGCTGGATCATCGAGTCCGGTTCCAGTACCTGTAGGATCAACATTAATAGTAAGATCAGACGGTACAAATACAGTTTTAGCCTTAAGACAAGAAGGACATTTAGCAATTAATTCATCTTCTATCACAGCTTATACTGCTGTAAGTGGTGATGTATTATTAATAGATACACAAACCAATCCTGTTACAATTACACTACCTGCCTCACCTAGCGCTGGCGATGTAGTTACTATTATGGATTCTTCAGCTTCTGGGGGATTTGGTTCTAACAACGTAACAGTAAATAGAAACAGTCAACCTATTAGAGGTGCTGCTTCTAATTTAACTTTAAGCACTAATAATCAATCGATTAAACTTTACTACACTAACGCAACCAAAGGTTGGCAATACGTATACAACCAAACTACATAGGAGTAACAGATGCTTACGAAAATTAAGTTTGCTCCTGGAATTGACAAACAAGATACAGCAGTTGGAGCAGAAGGTCGTTGGGTTGATTCAGATAATGTTAGATTTAGATATGGCTTACCAGAAAAAGTAGGTGGTTGGCAGTCATTACTTACAGATACTTTAGTAGGTGTAGCTAGAAAACAACACGCATTCGTTGACCAAGATGGTAATAGGTATGTTGCAATTGGTACAGATAAATTTTTAATTGTATATTTTGAAGGTCAATTTTTTGATGTAACTCCTTTAGCAACTACTATTTCAGCAGCTACATTTACTTTCAATGGTTCTACAACTATTACAATTACAACATCTGCCGCTCACAATTTAGAAGATGGTGACATTGTTTTATTTGATAGTGTAACTTTACCTGGTGGTACAGGATTAAGTGCATCTGACTTTGAAGATAAATTATTTCAAGTTGTAACAACTCCTACAGCAAACACTTTTACTATAACTTTTACAAGTTCTGGTTCTGCAGCTTCTGGTGGTAGTGTAGATATAAAACCTTATGAAAGAGTTGGTCCAGCTGCACAAACTTATGGTTATGGTTTTGGTATTAGTCAATATGGTGGTACAGTTCAAGGTGCACAAACTACAGCTTTGAATGGTGCACTTCTTGCAGATACTGCAGGTACAGGTGGATCGGGGACCGCGGTTACAGTTGTCAGCACAACAAACTTTCCTTCGGCAGGAACTATTGCAATAGCTAACGAATTAATTACATACACATCTAAAAATTCTACACAATTTTTAGGTATTACTAGAGGTGCGAAAGGTACAGCAACTACTGGTACATCAAATGGTCAAGCTCACTCAACAGCAGCAACAGTTACAAATGCTACAGAATTTTCAGGATGGGGAGATGCAGTGGATGCAGCTACCGTTACTCTTGAACCAGGACTTTGGTCGTTAAGTAATTTTGGTGATGTATTAGTTGCAACAATTGCTAATGGTAAAACTTTTACCTGGGACTCTTCTATTGCAGCACGATTAACAACAAGAGCTTCAACAACCACATCAGGATTTCAAACCACTAATAATCCAACGGCAACAAGAGTTACATTAATTTCACCAACAACACGTCACTTAATTCATCTTGGAACTGAAACAACTATTGGAACTCCTTCGACACAAGATGATATGTTTATAAGATTTTCTGAAGATGAGAATATAAATAATTATACACCAGAAGCAACTAACACAGCAGGTACACAAAGAATACAAGACGGTACAAAAATTGTTGGAGCCTTGGTTGCAAAAGAAAACATTCTAGTATGGACAGACAATGCACTATATACAATGAAATTTGTTGGAGCTCCATTTACATTTGGCTTCGAGCAAGTTGGTACTAACTGTGGATTGATTGGTAAGAATGCAGCAATTGAAATTGATGGTGTTGCATACTGGATGGGTAATAATGGTTTCTTCTCTTTTGATGGTACAGTAAATACTTTACCTTGTAGTGTTGAAGATTATATTTATGATGATGTTGATACAACAAAAGGCCAACAAGTTTGTGCCGGTATCAATAACCTATTTACAGAAGTAACTTGGTGGTATCCAACAGCAGGATCTGATTTTAATAATAGATATGTAGTTTATAACTACGGACAAAACAATGCACAATTACCTATGGGTAATTGGTATACAGGTACAAATACTAATTCAATTAGAACAACTTGGATTGATTCACTAGTATATCCTAAACCATACGCTACAGCATACAGCAGTTCAGCTACAGGTTCTTTTCCTGCAATCATAGGTGAAACAGGTTTAGGTAGAAGTGTATTGTTTGAACACGAGTCGGGGACCGATCAAGTAAATCCAGATGGAAGCACTACTACTTTAACATCTTTTATAGAATCTTTTAGCTTTTCTTTACAAAAAGATCAAAGTGAAGTATTTCTAGCCATGAGAAGATTTTTACCAAATTTTAAAACTTTGTTAGGTAATAACCAAGTGACAATAGCAGTAAAAGATTTTCCTGCAGATAATTCATCTGCAAGTACATTAAGTCCTTTTACTATTACATCAAGTACAACAAAAGTTGACACTCGTGCAAGAGGACGTTATGCAAGTATTAAAATAGAAAATACAGGAGCCGGTGAATCGTGGAGATTTGGTACATTTCAAGTTGATCTACAACCAGATGGAAGAAGAGGATAATGACAAAAGTAGTAGTAAGATTACCAGAACCTAAAAAAGAATATAGTGAAGATAACCAAAGACAAATTAACAAAGCACTAACTAATATTATTGAACAATTGAACTCTACATACTTAACACAACTTAAAGAGGACTCGGAAAGATATACGTGGTTCGGATTAGGATAAATGGCAAATATATATAAAAACCAAAAATTAGATTTAACAACAAATACAGTTACAACTTTGTATGCCGTACCTTCAAACTCTAGAGCTATTATAAAATCTATGTTAGTTTGTGATGACACAAACAATGGTAGTAATATTACAGTAGATTTATTTAATGGAGATCCAGCATCAGCTGATAAATTTACTATATTTAAAAGTAAAACTATAGCGGGTAATGCAACAGAACAATTATTAAATGAGCCTTTGATTATGCAAGAAAGTGAAGTATTACAAGTAACTGCTGCAGATGCAAATAGATTGCATGTGGTAGCATCAATATTAGAAATCAACAGGGAGGACAGATAATGTCATTTGTAGAACAAGAAGAATCGTTTGAAAAACAAACCATAGATGGTGTTGAGGTAACGGTATATAAACCTAGAGTAGAGGTAACTGTAAAACACCTTAAAACAGGTCAAGAATATGGGTCAGACGAAGAAGCAAGACAAGACATAGATGATCCTAATACAGACACTAAAGAAGAAGATATATCTAGAAGTGTTCATATTAAGGTACAAAGCATACCACTAGGTAACAAAACTAATATATTTTAAGGACGTTGACGAATGTACAAAAACCTAGTAAATTGTGATACACTCGCATTTTTACAAGCTTTGCGAACTTGCTTTCATCGTATAATATAAAGAGAAACTATGGGATTTTTAAAAAAAATATTCAAACCAGTATCAAAGGTATTAGATAAAGTAATACCTAATGAAATCAAACCAGCATTACCATACCTTGCTGCGTTTGCACCTATGTTTGGTCCTACTTCAGCTATGATGGGAAGTGGTATTATGCAAAGAGCTTTACTATCTGGTGGTTTAAATATTGGTTCACAGCTCGCACAAGAAGGTAATGAAGGTGATATTAATTTATTATCAGCGGGACTCGGAGCGTTGTCAGGTGCTATGACTGCACCAGGATTTAAATCTGGTTTAGAAAGATTTAGACCTACAAGCGCTAATGAAATGCTTTCTTATGGTGAATCTGCAGCTAATTTACAACCATCTAGTTTTTTAGATAAAGCAACCAATGTTGGAATAGATTATTTAGGTCAAGGTTCTGACTTTATGCAAGCACCTGGTTTAAAAAAATACGGAATACCAGCAGCACAAGGAACTATGGATAATATGTATGCACAAGCTAAAAGAGATCAAGACGCATACGATGATATGATGTCTGAAGATAGTGAGGGTGGATACACGGACGATGCATACAGAGCCGCGATTAGAAAATCTATGGAAGCATATGGTGCAAGCGAAGAAGAAATTTTAAGTGCAATAGAAGCAGCAGGATACAAGACTGGTGGTAGAGTAGGATTTAAATATGGTGGAGGAGATATAGATCTTTTAGAAGAAATGAAAGAAATGGTTATCGCAGAACCAGCATCTATTGATGAAGATCAAATTGAAGAAACTGAAGAAGGTTTTAAAATTAAATCAAAAGATATTCCTATTATTGTAGAGCCTGCTGAATACGACGAAGATAGAGAGGTTCCTGTACAATTTTTAAATATGAAAAAAGGTGGTAGAGTAGGTTTAAGATTTGGTGGTATTGGTGCAGCAGTTGATCAAATAGACAATCAAGAAATGAAAGAAGCAGCACAGTTTGCGTCTATGTTAAATGATATGGATGTACCTATTGCAGATTTAGCAGAAGAATTTGAAATACAATTTAAAAGAAAACCTAATAGTCTAGAAGAATTAAAACTTTTTTATAAAGAAAGATATGATTACAAAGGTCCGGGTGACGTGAAGATGCAAGAAGAGATTAAAGAAAAAGTAGTTATGGGTGCTAAAGATGGTGGCCTAATGAATCTTGGTGGTAAAGAAATGGATTTAAGAAAAGGTGGCTTCGTGCCAATAGGTAAAAAAGAAAGAGCAGACGACGTTCCTGCAAGACTTTCTAAAAATGAATTTGTAATGACAGCCGATGCTGTAAGAGCAGCAGGTGGTGGCAGTGTTAACAAAGGTGCAAAGAGAATGTATGATGTAATGAATAAATTAGAGGCAAGAGCATAATGGCTGAAACAATAACAATAAACAAACCAGCACCGATACTTACAGGCTCACTTACAGCCTTTTTAAATGAAATAGATAAATTAGGTAAAGGCGCAGTCCCTACAGGTTTTTCTGGTATTGATACATCAGTTTATGATCCAAAGGTTGCACAACAAACACAATTACAAAAAGATGTAGTAACAAGAGCAGCAGGACTTGATTCATTAACAGGACCACAAGCTTACCAACAGTTTATGTCACCTTACCAACAACAGGTGATTGATGCAACATTAACAGAATTTGACAGAAACCAAGCTATTCAAAATACAGGAATGAGAGACGCAGCTATTAGAGCTGGTGCATACGGTGGTGGTCGTGAAGGTGTTATGGCTGCAGAATCTGCAAAAGGTGCTGCAATGAACAGAGCACAACTACAAGCACAATTATTAAATCAAGGATTTCAACAAGCACAAGCGGCAGCAGCGCAAGACTTAACTGCAAGACAAGGTCTTGGTCAATATCAATCTGCATTAGGTCAACAACAACAAGCTGTAGAACAAGCTGGACTAGATGCAACACAGATTGCAGCAAGAGAAGCAGAGTTCCAACCATTCACACAATTAGGATTGATTGGTCAACAACTTGCACAAATTCAACCAGGAGCATTTGCTACACAAACTGTAGGTTATGCACCACCAGCAGCTCCGGCTAGTCCTATGTCACAATTCCTAGGAGGTGCCGCAGGTATCGCAGGTATTGGTGGTAAGTTAGGATTATTCGGCTAATGAGTAAAATTTTAAGAAGACCAATGTTTAGAGGCGGACCAGTTTCTAGTTATGGAAACGGTATTGCTACGGGACTCGCGGACGGCGGTAGAGTTGGCTATCAAGTAGGTGGACCTATTTATCCAGCAGGATATTCAGCAGTACCTGATGGAGGAATTACAGGTGCCGATATTAAAAAAATGGCTGAAAAGAAAGTATTTATGTCAGGGTTTGGTAAAGACACTGCTCAATTAAATAGCACATTAAAAGATTTATATATGAACTACATACAATCACCTTTAGAAAAAGGTGGTAATAAATTTATAGATTATATGGCAGGTACTGAATTTGAAGACAAAGATTCACCATTCTTTGGTAATCAAAAAGATTTTAAAAGAATTTATGATAGAGATGTAATGCCTGAAGCAACTAAACTATCTAATGAATTAATTCCTCAAATATCTTCTGAAGATGAATATGAAGAAGCTTATATGACACCTGCAGAAGTTGATTTAAGAAACGAACAAAGAAAAAAATCTTACATAGATAATGCCGTATCTTCTAACAGAGAAGAAGCAATAATGAATAAAGATTATTCTGAAATGAAAAAAGTTTTAGATAAACAAAGAGCTGATCCATATGAAGGCAAAGGTGGTGGAAAAGATGCATCTGAATCTGATTTTGAAATACCAGTAGGTGTTACAGAAATGGAAGGAGAAGAAACAGTTGATGGCGGTGCAGTAGGTTATAAAGAATTAGCAGACAGTTACTTTGATGCAATGCAGGCTGGATCTGATGAAAGATTAGCTGAAAGATTAGCAGCAGCAGATGAAAGATCTGCTGGAAGATTAAAGAAAGCAAGAATTGAAGATCTGTCTGATATTGGATTAGATATATTTAGAAGAACTGTTGGTGAAGGAAAAGATATCAAACAAGCTTTAGGAGAATCTGCTGGACGTATGATTGATAAACCAAGCAGATCTGAAAAAGAAAAAGATAGAGGAGATTTAAGAAGAGAAAAATTAGAGGATGCTGCAGCTAATAGAGAAGAAGGAAGATTTGATGCTGCTACTCAAATGGCATTTAAAGAATTAATGCAAGATAAAGGTTTTGACTTTAAAGATCTACAATCAGAAAAAACAATTAACTCTGCAATGGAACGACTAAAACTACAATTAGAAACTACAGAAAATGTTGCAGAAAAAAGAATTATTTATCAAAGAATGAGAGATTTAGAATCATATAAACAAAAAACATACGCACCAGGTATTACACAAAAAGATATTGAGTATGCAGCAGGACTAGATAAAAATAGTGCAGAATATTCTTTATGGTTAAATAAAAATGATTATGCGGCTACATTAGAAGCTCAAATTAGTGCAAGAGCTAATGATATGAGTGGCACTAAAAACCCAATGAGCATAAGTGAAATAAATGCAACTGGACCTATTTATTACAAAGATTGGAAAGGTACATATTCCGGACAAACAGACGATGGAACTTATCTTGATGTAACTAATAAAAAAATTATTACATTTGATGGTGGAGAATTAATAAAAGAAGAAACTATACAAATTTAAAGGTAGGGAGTAATGGTATCAGCAGCTGACTACGCTAAAAATTACGGAATTAAGTCTGGTACTGAATTACAACCAGCAGAAGAAAACAACGAAATAAGCACATTCAAATCAGCAATGGCTGGAATCGGTTCTGGTCTTTTTAAAATACCTGAAGGTTTCATATCTACAGGTGCAATGTTTTATGATTTATTTAATGACACTGATAAAGCTGCAGAAGTAGAAAAATATTTTGCAGACATAAATCCTTTTGATGAAATGGCAGAAGCAACAGCTGCTGGTAGAATTACGGAACTAATTGTTAACATTGGTGTACCAGGTGGATTTGCAGCTAAAGCTGCATCCAGTATAGCTCGAGCAGGTATCGTTGCATCGCAAAGTGGTAGACTAGTAAACCTTGGAACCAAAGCTGGTAAAGAAGCTGTTGAAGTTATTGGTAAAAAATTAGCTACAAAAGTAGCACCTCAACTTACCAAGACAGGTAAAGCAATTACATTCGGATCAGGAGCACTAGGAGCTGGTGTTGCGGAAGGTATTTTTGTAGCTGATACAGAAGACGCAGGAACATTTGGAGATTTAATAGGTGGTTTTACAGAACTAGACAGAGGTTTAGAAGGTACAGATTATGATCCTGGAAGAGAATTATTAAATAGATTAAAGTTTGGAACTGAAGGTGCTTTGTTTGCCGGAGCTATTGGAGGTGCAGGTGTTGCAATTAAAAAATTAAGAAACGCAGACAATGCAGGACAAGTTGTTAATGGTAGATTTAATAAATGGTTAGACAAATGGGTTTCTCAACCTTTTAGATCTAGAGGTAAACAAACTAAAGAAGCATTTCAACAAGAAAGAAAATTAGTAGGAGTGGAAGCTTCTGATCAAAATGTTACTGAAACAATTGTAAGAGAATTAGATGGACAGATAAGTAAACTGTTTCCATTTTTTAAAAGAGCCATTGGTGACAAAACTGTAGATGCTCAACGTAAGTCACTTCTTCGACAGATGAATAAAGTTTTATTATCTAGTGAAAGAAATGCAAATAAACTAGATCCGATTATTGACACAACTGCCGATGCTAGTGGACAGCTTATTGAAAAAGTTAGATTTGGTCCGATGAATACTAAAGCTATGAATGAGTTTACAGAACAGTTAGCTAAACTAGGAGCAAAAGCTAACGACATAGAAGCTATAAAATTAAATCTTGGAGTAATGAGATCTGGTTGGGGTGATTTATTTTCTTCAATGGGTAGAAGATTAGATGCAAACGGAGCACAAGAATTTAGAACATTGTTTGGAGATAAAGTTACTACGTGGTTAGACTCTACATACGATGTATTTAAAAATAGAAAATCTAAAGTAGGTGAAATGTACACACCTACTGCTCAAATAATGGAATCTGCTAAAGCATCTTTCAAACAATTATATAGAGATAATGTAGGAAAAGAATTATCTGATGCAGCAGCACAGAAAGAAGTTTTAAAAGTTTATAACTCTGCAGGTCTTGAAGAAGGATTTAAACTAAACTCTAAATCAGATCCTTATTTTCAAGTTCCTGATTTCTTTTTAGGAAAGTCTGCAGCAGATGATGCATTAAAAGTAAATGATAGTAGGTTAGCTGAAATGACTGGTGTACAAAAACAAGTTATAGAAGATTTGTTTGGTAAAGGTAATGATGCTTTTCAAACTATTTTAAATGGTACTAATAAACTATCTGGTATTGTAAGACGTAATGAATACTTCGATAATCTTTTAAATACCTCTAATGAATTAAGAGCTGCAGGTAAAACTCCTACGTTTGCCAATAGTAGAGATGAAGCAGCAAGATTGTTTGGTGGAATAGAAAATGTAGATTGGAAAGCAGTTACTCCCGTTCAAGCTACTAAAGCAGGGATAAAAGGTATAGAGCCGCTTGATCCTTTTCTTGACTACAAACAAACTTTAAAACCATTAAAAGGTGAACGTAAACCTTTATTAAGGGGGGAAGTAGATATGGAACTTCCTATTCATAACCCACTACAAACAAAGTATGCATTAGCAGGAACAGTAGATAGTATTGTAAAACCTATTGATGAAATGGCTGCAGGTAAAAGTCTTACTTCTCAAATTTATCAAAACTTAATTCTATATCCTAAAGCTACATCACAAATGGCTAAAACAATTTTATCTCCATTTACTCACGCAAGAAACTTTGTAAGTGCAGGAGCTTTTGCTATGGCTAATGGTATCGTTCCTTTCTCGGACCCTCAAGCAGTTAAGCAAGCGCTTAATGCTTTACAAGTTGCAGGACCAGG
>Ga0208643_1001809_pt1 | contig 11226 bp, 9 predicted proteins | sample VirMetDEL_Nov_12_FD_184516 | JGI IMG/M metagenome (GOLD analysis project Ga0208643, IMG submission 184516) | Aqueous microbial communities from the Delaware River and Bay under freshwater to marine salinity gradient to study organic matter... | ecosystem: Environmental > Aquatic > Marine >... | reverse complement strand
TAGACTGTCCTTTATTTTTTTTAAGATCATAGAGATACTCCCTTCTTATTTTACAATAAATTGGCGGTATATTAGCATTTAAATAAGCCATAGTACATTATTTTATTTCACCCCAGTTAGGACCGGATTCATAATCAACTTTATTAGGAACTTCTAAAATTACTGCTTGTTCCATAATATCTTTTATTTTATCAGCTTGCTTTTGTGATTCAATAGAAAAGTCTAATTCATCATGTACTTGTATATGAGCTAGGATTCCTTCTTTGTGAAGCTTGACCATAGCTTGTTTAGTCATATCTGCTGCACTACCTTGAATAAGTTTATTTAAAGCTTTGTATGTAAAAGCTCTACGCTTATCATTTTTATGCCAATAATTTTTTTTCTTTTCTTTTGTTTTATCATCTAAAATAAATTCACCATCATCATCTTTCAACCATTCACCCATGTTTTGGAGTTGCAACATTCTTTGTTCATCTTCTGCTGGCACATACTTACCCCAATCTGTACCTTTTAATATAGGTTCGTATTTAGGAAAACGACAACGTCTCTCTAATAAAGTTTTTACTTGACCTTTATTTTCTGCAACTCTTGTAGCTTTATTCATTAGTTGTTTTACAAAAGGAACTTTACTGTGATACTTGTCAAACAATTCATCAGCTTTTTCTTTTGTAACACCTAACTCTGCCTGAAGTTTTGCTTTACCCATACCGTAAAACAATCCAAGATTAATTGTCTTCGCTTCTGTTCTAGGTATCTCTGCCATCTCCGCAACTATTTTGTGAAAGTCTGTTGATGGATCTGAATCATATGAATCTGCAATTGTATTTACAGATGGTAATTCAAATTTTAAAGCATAGTGTGCTACCAATCTTGGTTCCTGTTGCGAGTAATCAAAACATCCCCACCTGCAGTTTTCTTCTGGTATAAATAATGATCTAATCATGGGGCCTGTTACCGGATCCCTGGCTGGTATCTGCTGTAGATTAGGATTAGAATAACTAAATCTTCCAGTCACTGTACCACCATTATCGGAACGAATCTGATTAATCCCTGCGTGTATTCTACCACAATGTTCGTGATCAATAATGGTATCAATAAAGGTTGTTCTAACCTTGTTTATTTTTCTAGCTTCTGCTATCATTTGAACCACAGGATGTTTATGATTTGTAATAAAGTTTTTAGTGAAAGAAGGTGTTTTTGTTTTTGCAGTTAGTTCATATTTTAAATTCAAGTTGTCGAAAGCTTTGGCAATACTTGCTGCTGCCCATAATTGAACTTCTTGGTTACATTCTTTTTTTATTTGTAGGAGTAACATTTCTTCTTGCACTGCTAATTGTTGCTTCAATTTATGAGCTTTTTCAACGTCCACTCTCACCCCAAGAAATCGCATATCAACCAGACAAGGAAAAAGATCCGTTTCAAGATTAAAAACATTTTGTAGTTGTTGTTCTTTAATTATCTTTTTAAAATATTGCCACAGTTCTAAAGTAAGTTCAGCATCCGCTTCAGCATACTCTCCAACTTCCATAGCGGGTAGTCTCCACATATCAGCTTTAGGATCTAATCCTCTTGACTTTGCAGCTTCAATTAATTTTGCTTCGTTCTTACCTTTCTTCAAGAAAGCCCAAGACAAAGTATTTAGTGTGTAAGAGAATCTATTTTCATCTATAAGACTGGCTGCAATCATAGTATCTGTGATTAAACCATTGATTTTTATACCTAATTTACGTATCCAACATACGTCGTACATAGCATTATGAAATATTTTTTTTGCAGGTAAGGCACACACATCTGTAAACCAATCTAAAACTTGTTTACGATCCATGTTAGGTCCTTCTTCGTGAGCAATTGGATAATAAGCTTTCCAACCTTTTACAGCTACAGCTATGCCTACAATCTCACCAACTCCAATGATGGCTCCTGAACCCAGTTTCTTTAGGTTTGGATCACGTGTCTCTAAGTCAATCGCTATCTCATCATGCTTAGATAGATCTGGAAATTGTTTTGGTTGTAACCATTCTGTTTGTGGTAATATCATTTCTTTTTACCCATGTCTTTCATTGTTTTAATTTCTAATTCACAGTAGTGAATTATTTTCTCAAGATCTTGTATGCCTGCCTTGTTCTTATATCGGCACACATACTTTATAACATTGCCTTGAAAAAAAGAAAGGTCATTCTTTGATATAAATTCATATGGTTGAATATGAAATTTTCGATAATGACTTCCCCCTATCTGTTTTTCTTGTGGTCCCTTAGCACTTTCAAATATACTATTGTCTGTCATAGTTTGTATCCTTTTAGTTTTTTTCTTGCTTTTAGTTTGTATAGATTATTTTTTGCACGAGTGACTCCTACGTACCATACTCTATGTTCCTCATCTGCTTTGTCTTCACTTTTCTTTATTGCTTTTAATATCTTAGTTCCCATATCTAAACATAAAATTACATTATCTTGCTCACCACCTTTTATAGCATGAATAGTTGATGTCCAGATTCTAGCAGGTTTACTTAAATCTTCTCCTGCTTCAATTAAACCTAAGAGATAATCTTTATCTTCTTGTTCCATGTTTTGAAAAGATTCATACCAATCTTTTTTAAGGTTAAATTTTTCTCCCGTAAATTCTTTAATATCTTTAATATCTTTTTCTTCTAACTTAATATCCTGTTGTAATAGTTCGTATTTTTTAATTGCGTTATATGCCCGAACCCTGACGCTTTTTCCTCTGTTACTTTCGAAATATAAATTTTTTTTAATTAATTGTTTTTCTATTTTTATTAGTCTTGATACTGTTCTAGTTAATATTAACCACTTACCTTCAGTCAAATCTATTTGATCTAGATTAGCAATTTCTTCACAATACCCTTCATAGTCTCTTGGATAATATTTCTTTTCTTTTCTATTACCCACAATATTTTCTATACACATTTGTGATTGTTCTTGTATGGCTTTGGATATCCTCCTAGATTTGTGTAATACTTTTTCTTTTGCAGGTTCATTAATAAATCTATTTACATCAGCGCCAGCCCAGGCAAAGATAGCCTGGTCATCATCCCCTGCAAGATAGATATCTTTACTTTTTTCTTTTAGTTTATCGTAGAGCTTCCATTGTAATGGTGATAAATCCTGAGCTTCATCAATAAATACTGCATCAAATTGTGGAATTTTACTTTCTTTCTTCAACAACATTTCTATCATATCATTAAAGTCCATCATTTTTTTCTTGTTTTTATATACTAAATAATTTTTATATATGTGGTCCAACATATCCCATTCAACTTCTTTTGAATTATGTTCTCCACGATCAAACTCTTCTCTTATATCTACACATCTGTTAATAGATCTATGTATCAATTGAAAGTATGCATTGTCGCAAGTTAAAAAATTAGTCTCTTCTTCATTATATCTGTCGTAGTATTTCACTTTAACATTTAATTTCTTACCAAAATTTTCGTAGTGATAGGGTTGCATCACATCATCTTCATTAAGTTTTAAAAGATTAAATGCAAATGAATGAAGTGTTTGAAAGTATGGTAGCTTCTTATCTTCAGCAGGCATTCTTTTCTTTGCTTCACCTGCAGCTTTTTTAGTAAATGCAAAATAACCTATCTTATGTAATGGTGTGCCGACTCTTGCGTAAGCTTTGGCTCTTGATATCAATCTATATGTCTTACCCGTGCCTGGCGGGCCATATATTTTGTATATCATTAAATAATATCCTCTTCATCTTCAAAGTCTACAATCTCTTGTACCTGTTTTCTTTCTTCAAAAATGTGTAAAGGTACTCTAAGAACTTTTATTGGTGGAAAGTATTTATCATCTTTGTCTTTACCAGGAAATCTTTTTGGTTTATTAAACAAAGCTTTCTTATCTTTATCATCGCTCTTAAATAATTCTTTTACCATGTAAGAAGTTCTTTGTGGATCTGTTTTCCATTCTCTAGTCTTTAGATCAGAATAAAATTCATCGTAGACAAACCATGCATACTTTTCATCAACCAAAGGTTTACCACTCTCAAATGATTTATATGTTGTAGCTTTTGGTCCATAAATATATTTCTCAAGATTCTTTAACAGAATATCCATAGGACTTGTACCTTCTACCGGTTCGATAGTTTCTACTTTTTCTTTGTCAAATAGAAGCTGCATTATTTCAATAAAACTATTACCTTTTAAATTTGGTGGAACTATAAATGCTTGTTCCATCAATAATGCTCTTAATGCTTTTTGACTTTCTAATTTGTAAATATCTTTTGCATGTACTTGTGCAGTTTCCCCATCTTCTCTTTCAACAGTAAACTTCCATTCTGGTGTAGGTTTGTAATTTATTTTTTGAAGTGCAAACATTCTAGGCCATAAGGGTTTATCATCAGATAAGATTCCATACTTTCTTTTTAAACACACTGGTTTAACACACACTGGTGATAATAGTTCTCCATTACATTGATAACCTTTTGTTTCTTTATCCCAACTTTTAATTTTTGTTTTGACATGATCATCTGTCCACTTAGAATCAAACTTAAAATAATTTCTAGCTGCTTCAACTATCTTATCTTTCCAGTTATCTTTGTATTTCTTTTTAGCAAAGACCATATAGTTATATAAAAATCTATCTCTATCATCTGTCATTATTTCTTTTGTGAGAACTCCAAGACAAGGTGGACCATCTTTAAACTCTTCTCCACTACCTTGTAATTCATCTGAAATAATTTTTTCCTGTATATCTTTTAATTGTTTCTTACTTACTGCATTAAGTTCAATACATTTTACAAACATGTCTAAGGACATTTCAGTTCCATCAGGTGCTAATGCTCTTCGACCATCTGCATTGTATGGAAGATTTATAAAGTTACCATTTGCTTTATTACCTTTTTCATCGGAAGAACGTAAGTTTGTTTGCTTAGGAAATATCTCTGTCTTAATGTTTAGTTTAAATACATAAAGCATTTGTTCTAAGAACTGTCTTATCTCTATTGCTTTTACAAATTCAGTGGTGAACACATATAAATGTAGTCCACCACTTTTGGACAGGACAGGGATGATTGGTAAACTTTTTTCTTGTATTATTTTTAAATAAAATTCTCTATCTATTGGATACTTATCAACATCAATTGCACCAAATCTTGCAGTACCATCATCTGTACATGGTTGTATACCAATTGATTTAACTCCTGTTAAATGATCCTCGTAGTCTTTGTCTGTTACTTTTAACTGTGACCATTCATGTTTAAATTTTTTCTTACCTGTTTCCGGATCTACATATCCCTCGTTTATTTTACAGACACCATAATTACGTGTTAACCCTGTAAAATACTTTATAAAATCTTTCATACCTATCCCTGTTTTTAAGGCGCCTCCAGTCTCCCTTCAGCGCCCTCGCTTGGCCAGCATCCCCTGAGGGGAAACTAGATGATGTCTTCGTTACTCTTAGTTGATGCAACCTGTTCATACTTAGGTTTCGCTGCACCTGCAAAAGCTTCTTCTTGAAGTTTTTTTGCAGTGTCATAGATAGATAAATCTTCTGGCTTAGAAATATCTAACATTCTCACGAAGCTTGGCTTATAAATGTGCCAACTCTTATCGCCCCAGTTTTTACCTGTGGTTTTAAGATTAAAAACTCCTGAATAAGCTGCGGGTTTAAATTTACCCTGCTCATCTTCAGCTTCAAGATTATCAAGTAGATCATTTAAAGTTCTACCTGAAGTTAAGTTAGAGGATCTCATAGTGATGACCGCTCTTCTTGCTTGACCTTTAATCAATGCTAGTACAAAGAAATACATAGTTTTTTCACAGTAATTACCGTTAGATAATCTGTACTTACCATTTTTTTCTTCTACTGCATCTGCAGGTGGATTGATGTGAGTACCGACTGGTGCTGCTGCACTGTCGCCTCTCTCTTGCCATTCTGGATATCTAGTGTGAGTATGACAAACAACTACATCGAGTCCTTTATCACCATCAATTAAACTACCAATACTTCCAGAATATATCATCCCCGGTTTAGCACCTTCAACGTATTTAGCGTTTCTAGTGTTACACTCAGGTGATAGTTGGTGAAGGATTTTTAAAATCACAGTTGATTTATCACTGGACTTTAATTCCTCTGTACCTTTTCCTGCATCGGATCTTAGGCTTACTGGTGATAGTGCACCTGCACTATTCTTTGCTACCATGTCTGTATTATTACTCATATATGTTTACTCCTATATATAGTTAGTGGTTTATTTTTTATTTTTTATTTTTGTTTGATTTCCATCAAACGTCCAAAAAAGATCTTCTGGAACTTCGTTACCTTTGTTCTTCCAATCTTCCATGGTTACTTTAAGAGTCATGGCATGAACTGCTTCTTTTTGAGAAGGTTCATAGCCCTGACCCTTTGCAAGGGTAGCATATTCTGCAGCCTTGTTTTCTTCGCCTTGACCAAAGTTAACTGTGATTTCATTTTTCACAATATCACCTAAGCCATTGTTTCGAAGCCATTGTATGCAATCAGCTTTTTTATCAGCTTTCATTGTTGCACTATAAATTTTTTTAACAGATAATTCTGAACCATCTTTTAATTTCAATGTGCTCAAATTCATCTTTTCCATAAGTTCAGGAATAGTAAAATTATTTAATTGTTTTTCTTGTTCTTTTAATTCTTTTAAACTAGCCTCTGCACTTGAGATCTGTGCATTGATAGAATTTAATTTTTCTATCTGTTCGGATAGTTGTGTTGGATCAATTGTATTTAATTGATCGGGTGCGTCGTCACGTAGATTTGCCATCTTAACTCCTTTATTTAAATTAACTTTCATGTTTCGTAATATAGAAACAAATTAATTTTTGTCAAGACTACTTGTTAAATAAATTTATTTCTATTGGAAAATAAGATGCTTGTATTCTGTCCCACTTTAATAATTTAAAGCGACCATTTGTCACATCACTTGCAACTGCACATACAACTCCAATTAGAGCAGGATCACCATACAATAAAAGATAATCATCAGGTGTAAAATCTTTCAAACTATTTTTTATTTCTATAATTAATGGACCTGGTGAAAATTGCATTTGTTTTAATTTAGGAAACATTGTCTTAATTTCGCCATATTTGATAGCAGGAGTTAAATCAAACTTAGGTTGTCCTGTTTCTCTGTCTGTAGGTATTTCTTGTACTAAATAAACTTTTTTCATTGACTTTTTTTCTTTCTATTCTTATATACACCTTAGAAAGCAAAGTAAAGGTATATATAAATTATGAATTACAAATTTAAAACACAACCATATAAGCATCAGCTTGATGCATTACAAGACTCTTGGGACAAAGAAAATTTTGCCTATTTCATGGAGATGGGTACGGGTAAATCTAAAGTTCTTTTAGATAATGCAGCAATGCTATACGACAAAGGTAAGATTAATGGATTATTAATTATTGCACCTAAAGGTGTATATAAAAACTGGTACGACTCAGAAATACCAACACACTTACCTGATCATATTTTTAAAAAAATGGTTTTGTGGAAGACTTCTGACAAATCAAAAAAACAACAACTGCTTTTAAATACTTTGTTTGAAACAGGAAGTGAGTTTCATATATTACTTATGAATGTTGAAGCTTTTTCAAAAGGTGATGGTGCAGCTTTTGCTGCTAAGTTTTTATCTTGTCACAATACAATGATTGCAATTGATGAGTCTACAACAATTAAGACTCCTACATCTAATAGAACTAAAAATATTTTAGCACTAAGACAACATGCTAAGTACAGAAGAATACTTACTGGTTCTCCTGTAACTAAATCACCTTTAGATTTATTTAGCCAGTGTGAGTTTCTTGATCCCTGGCTCCTGGGACATACTTCATATTGGACATTCAAGTCTCGTTATGCAGTAACCAGAAAGATTCAGGTACAAGGTAGACAAGTAGAAATAGTTGTTGGTTATAGAAACCTGGGTGAGCTATCGGAGAAGATACAACCATTCTCTAAGAGAGTTTTAAAAGATGATTGTCTAGACTTACCTAAAAAGACTTTCATGAAACACGTTGTTGAAATGACTAAAGAACAAAAGAAAGTCTACAAACAAATGAAAGAAGAAGCTATTGCCTATCTTGATGGTAAAGTTTTATCTTCAGCTACAGTCATGACTCAATTAATGAGACTACATCAAATTACTTGTGGTCACTTCACACCTGATGATGGAGAAATAAAAAATCTTCCATGCAATAGAATGACAGAGCTTATGGACATATTAGAAAATGTACATGGTAAGGCTGTTATCTGGTCCCACTATACTCACGATGTGAGAAGAATTATAGATGAAATTAAAAGAGTGTATGGTGATGATTCTGTTGTAGATTATTTTGGTCAAACTACTTCTGAAGAAAGATCAGCTAATATAAAAAAATTTCAAAATGATGAAAAGTGTAGATTTTTTGTAGGAACTACTCACACGGGTGGTTATGGTATTACATTAACTGCTGCGAGTACAATGATTTATTTTTCAAATGGTTATGATTTAGAGAAAAGACAACAATCAGAAGCTAGAATAGATCGTATCGGTCAAACAAAACCTATGACTTATATTGATATTATTTCTGAAGATACTGTTGATGATAGAATTGTTAAGGCGCTTCGTAGCAAAATAAATATTGCTAATCAAATTATGGGTGAGGATTATAAAGATTGGATTTAGATTTTATCTAATAACATTAGGATAACACTAGCCATACCAGCAAGTAATACGCCAGCACATACTATCATTATTTTTTCTATTCTTTTGATTTGTTCTTCAATAGATTTAATTTTATCGTGAGTTTGTTTCTGCATGATTCTACACAGCTTTTCATGTGATTCTATTCTTGTAAGTGCTTCGTCTTTTTTAGCCATTAAAATGTGACCCCCGCCACATAAAAACCCCGATAGTATGAGACTATCAAACCGCCCAAATAAATCATTATGCTAAACCTCTTTGTCTTAGTCTAATTTGTTTTTCCTCGTCAGATAATAATGCATTCTCTACTGCAGTCAATCCCTGATTCATGGCTCCTGCTGCAGGCATAGCTGCTGTTTGAATTACTTGTTGATTGGGCATAGGTTGTAGTGGTAAAGAACCAATTGTTGGATCCTTAAATTCTATAGTTTTATCTATTTCTCCAGTAAAATCACTTAGATTAAATTCAAATTTTTTTGATAAATCTGCTCCTTGAAAAGCTTCTATCATTTCTATTATTTTAGGTATGGCCTCCTGAAAAGGATCTTCGTAATTTGAATTTGATTCTTGAAACTCTTCAGATTTTCTAGAAAATTTTTCTATAATTCCTTCAGAAGGAACATAAGGGTTAAACAATCCTTCAAACAAAGGTCCATATTCTTTTGATGATCTGTTTCTTTCTTCAAAAACTTTTGCTAGTTCTTCATCTTCAACATCGAATTGATTAGCTGCTTTTAAATCTAAATGCATGTTTTGCTGTGTATTAAAAAGTGCTCTATTGGCTATAAAAAATTGTTTAAGAACTTCATCTTTAGTTGTGGGAGATGATAATAATCTTGAATCACCACCTGTAAATTCTCTTCTATCTTCCCTACTTTTTTGGTCATAACCTGTAATTTTAAATTCTAAACCTTTTATGGGATCTATTTTAATTAATCTCCACCCCAGTAAACCAGGTAATTCTTTTTCTATATCATAAACATTTCCTTTTGGGTCAGGTAATCCTTTTGATGCATAATATATTCTAGATAGTTGAGACTTAGAAAAGGGAACTTGTGTTTTTAATAAATGTTCCATAATAATTTTTACTTTGTCAGGTATAGGTGTTGAATCTGTGTATAATTTTCTACCTGTATCAGTTACTCCATCTCTTATAATAATGTCTATAATTGCCTCTGGTGCAATTGATTCTGATGTAAATGGCTCTATTGATCTTGTAAAAGCATCCGATATACCTTTAATAAAACCTGTCATTAATTGTTCATCTTTTTCAATACCCTCTTGGACGGATCTTAGAAGAGTTCTAAAAGGTTGTTCTAAATAATCATATGCATTATTACTACTCCAGTTTTGATAATAATAAGTTCTTTCTCCATTTTCATCTTCATCATAAGAAATAAATTTTTTGTCACCGACTTCATATGGCGCAACCCATCTTTCAAGAGCTGATTCCTGTTCATCCGTAGTTCCAAGTATTGCTTTAAATCCTTCACCTAATCCAACACCTATACTTCCAAATGCAGCTGAAGTTCCCATTAACCTTTTCATACCAATACCATAAAGAGGGTTATCATTTTTAACTAATCCCTTTCCTGTTTCAAAAACCATAGGTAACATATTAGAACCTTTTGTAGGCTTAGAATGTCTCATCTCTTTTAATATTCTACTACCAATACCAACAGCGCTATTCATAACTGCAGTTGGAAAAGATGCAAAGTTACCAAAAGGAGTTGAACGTAAACCTTTTACAATATCAGATACATAGGCATAGTTTGGAACTGTGTTTCTAACAATATCTGCTGCTTCTTCTTCTAACTGTGCGGCAGTTTTTTTAATACCTGCTTTTAAATATGCATCACCTAATCTTTCCTTTTCAACCCAATAATTATAAATTTTATAAACATCATCTTCTGCTGTATATAAATCTTGTGCTGGTTTAGTTGCTCTAGATAATTTTTGTAACATTCTTTTAAATACATTTGTTGAAAAACCACCATCTGGATTTAATTCGATATCTCTTAAAAGAGCTTGATAATCTCCCATTTTAGTACTTGTGTTTACAACACCTAATTCTAATAATCTTCTATATTCTTGCATTGCTTCAGGAGATCTAACACCGAGTTGCACAGATTTACGTGCTTTATTTATTGCTTTTAAAACTAATGCAGGATTTGTAAATAAAGTACCATTAGCAACAGAAAAAGCTGAAGCAGATAAAAAGTTTCTTACGTGTGTAGTTGGTGATAAAACTGTTTTTGCAACTTGTGCACCAGCTTTTGGATATAAAAAAATATATTTATATGCATTTCCACCTTTAGATGTAAACCAATCACTCAATTTATTTACAGCTTCGAATGATTCAGATATTTCTTTTGTTGTATGTAAACCTTTTAATCTATTGACAAGAACACCGTTTTTAAACATACCTTCTAATGTTTCATCCAATGATACAATTTTATTTAACCCCCCAGCCCCTAATTCTCTAATTGCGTCTTGTTTTTCAGAATAAAAAAGTCCCTTAGTGCCTTTTGCAATAGCTT
>Ga0208643_1001804_pt1 | contig 11242 bp, 17 predicted proteins | sample VirMetDEL_Nov_12_FD_184516 | JGI IMG/M metagenome (GOLD analysis project Ga0208643, IMG submission 184516) | Aqueous microbial communities from the Delaware River and Bay under freshwater to marine salinity gradient to study organic matter... | ecosystem: Environmental > Aquatic > Marine >... | reverse complement strand
CTAGTAGCTTTGCTTGTGCCAAAGCAGTCATTACTCTTGCTCTTCGTGTTGGTTGTTTGCTGTTATTTATCATCAATCACTTTTTTTAAATTAATTACCGCATTGTCCAACTCTCTCAATGTCTCCTTATGCCTGTAAATGGCAATTTCTCTCATTGTATTGAGCTCTCTGATTATCTGCTCAAGGCTCTTCTCCTCTAATTTATTCTCCATCCTTTTCTAGTGCTTTATTATTAGCTTCAAGAAGGCTCTCATAAGCTACTATTGTAGCATCTTCATACTCATTTAAAGCCTCTCTCCTGCGTTCTATATCTTCAAGGGTATTCTCATACTCTTCAAAGGCTTTTGTGTAGTTAGGGTGTATCTGTGTCATTGGTGTTGCGTTGTTTTGCCTCGTGATTAGCTTTGCTCTCTTCAACTGATATAAATTTTATCGGGAATGATGCATTTTTAATGAATAACATTTCGTCTTTATACCAACTTGTATCTATATAGGAAGCCAATTCAGCCACCTTTTTATTGCTATAGACATCAGGAGCTATCCTGTGCTTGTCTAATATCTGTTTTACTCTCTCTTTATCCATTTTCTTATATGTCTTCTGACTCAATCTCTTCAGCCAATTCATAAAAACTTGCAATTTTCTCAGGAGATAAACCGCCTTTAATAGTTGCATCTATTGCTACACTCTGATGAGGTTTACCGAAATTGTATTCTAGTAGTAATTGCGAAGCCTTCAATCTGTCGCTATCCTTACTCTTCGGATTGTTTATGATATGCAAAATAGATTTCAACACTCCCTGAAAGTCAACTGACTCGCTGATTAGTGCCTTCAAATTCTTGTTTTGCACAAGCTTTGGGCGGCCTGCTCCTTCACGCTTGCCACCCCTTTTGCTCTTCTTTGGTAACTCTTCAGCCATTACGCCTTTAGTTTAGCCGTTAAACTTCTAAGCAAATCTGCCTGTGATGTTACTGATTCAAAAACCTCAATAAAGCTCCTGTTATCCTCAGTCTTGTCATACTTCTTTAAAGCTCTTCTCAGGTCGCTCTCAACATAAGACGCCTTGAGATGTCTCTGTGTGCTCACAATAGCATCTTGTAACTTGCTCTCTAGTTCTAGTAATTCAATTAAACCAAAGACACCCTGTCCCTGAGGCCTTCCTGCCAGCTCAACGGCTTCATCTTTTGAGTATTCTGCTTTTAACATTGTTGCTACTTTTTTTAAATTGATGTTCTTCATAATTGTATTTATTTATTGATTGTTATTTGCGTATCGCATATGCGGTACTGATTGATTAAGTTGTACAATTTCTTTGTACTTATTGTTGTTGCTTCCTAGATACAGACCTATCAAGAATGCTATTGTTGATATTACCGCTATATAGTAAATTGCTTCTCTTTTGCTCATCATTATAGGTTTTCGATTTGCGATTCTATATTAGCGATTTTCGCTAGTAATTGATTAAGCATTGAGTCTAGTAATGCCATTCTCAAAGCAGGGTCTTCAATCTCAAATTTTGCTAGGTAGCAAGTCTTTCTTGAGTGTAATTCTACTTTTGGTAATTCGTGTCCATAGTCAAACACATCTTTGTAGATTTCAAGTCTCTCTTTTGCTATTACTAGCTCTTTGTTTAATTGTACTGCTTTACTTAATTGCTCTTTGTTCATAATACTTGCGGTGCTCCTAACACCTTTTGTTAAATTGTGGCATTATTGCCTATTAAAATTCTTTTACCCTTGCCCTCTCACAGCAAGATGATTTAAAAACAGAAGCGAGAGGGTTTTACAGGGTTATTGTTTTACCACTTTGAGAAGTATTGCACGTTAATCTCAAGGTGTAGTCCTTTGTTAATAAACCAACCCATTGGAGCAAATCTCAAAATGTGAATTACACCGCTATAAGGATTGTCTTCTATGATGTCATTGACTAGCTCTAACAACCTATTTGCTTGGTCATACTCCTTTACCTTCTCTTGGTCGAGATACTTGTTAAAAATGCTTGTATTAGCCTTAGGCGTGAAGGTGTTCATCTCTGTAATTGAGAAGTTCCAATCACTTGAATTTAAAACGTTGTTTAATTCGTTAACTTGAGCCTGAATATCTTGAAGTCTTACACCTGTAAAAGTCTCAAATATTGAACTCTCATTTCCATTGATAGGACAAAGATGCCCATTGGCTTCAATAAAGGTATTTTTAAAGACTTCTGAGCCATCTTCTAATATATCTGATAGTAATACATCATTTTGACCTGTAATGGCCTCAAAACGTCTTAAAATAGATAATGCCATTTCGTTGATTTCTGCATTTAGTCTCTCACGTTTTGCAATACCTTCTGTGTCTTTATATAATATTGTTCTCTTGTCCATAATTATTGGTTGTTTAAAGTTGATTCAATTTTTTCTGTCATAAGTATTAGCTCTTCAGCTTCATTCACTAGTAAAAAACCCATTAAGCCATTGGCATCAGCATCTCTCCAATTTCTAACGATGTGATTGAGGGTGTTTAACTCATTTGTGATTTTTTGCATTTTACGTAATACCTGTATTTTCTGTGGCGATGGTTTCATAGTTTAAAAAATGATTAATAATGTGATTAATATTAGCTCGATTTCAGTTTGGTTGTTTTGTACTAATGTTTTTACTTTTTGCATTTTATTTATTTTGTTAATTATGGTGTCGTTATTAACACCCTTCCTGTATAATACGAGAAAATCGTTTTTTAGTAACGCAGGTGTTGAGAGTAGTGAGAATGCGGCTTTACAGAGGTAGGCTATTTTACAAAACGCTGGGAAATTAACAACATTTTACAACCTCTTTATTTTCAGTACGTTACAGCGATGAGAATTGACGTCTTTTTGTAATTTCTAGAGCTGATGTGCATTCAGTCTAATGTTTGTAGTGCTTCACAAGGTTTTTATTAAGAATTTAAAACAAGGAATGTAGTATTCATAGTACTTCGCAGGGGTAGTTGTATTTCACTCAAAAGGCATCTTTTCGATGAACTGCACAAATACTCGATGAAATGCATTGCGTATGTGTGACAAAAGTTGTATATAGCACATTTTTTAGCCTGTTTTTTATCCGTTTGTTGTCGTTTAGTGCTTTTTAGGGGTGTTTTTTGATGCCCAAATAGGTCATTTAATGTGTTAATAATGTGTTAAATAATATTATGTCAAATAGTCGCATATCAGAGATTTTTTCAGAAATTTTGCTAATTTGCGACCAAAGAACGTAGAGTATCACTAGGCTGCGAGCATTTCCCCGATTATTACTATATATAGAGAATGAGTACAAAACATACAAGCCTGATTTTTGGGTATAAAAAACCCCTGCCAAACTAATGACAAGGGAATTAAACCTCGTATTGAGAACGTCTCTATAATAGGCTTATTGACAATGTGAATAACTACAAATAACTATCACTTGAGAGGTAAGTCCTCAGGGGTATATTTATATAAACCCAAAATTGATATTATGAAACTAACAGAAATAGACAGAAAAGAATACTGCGAATACCTAATGTATCTAGTTGACAACTCACTCTCAAGAGACCTCAGCCGTATTATGTGGGGTAAAAAAGGACTGAAGGAAGTTACTGCTAGACAATATGAGTGGGACTTGAATCCTGACTCTCAATACTATATGAAATACAAATTGTTCATAAAGTCAAAGGAGCTATTCTTTAAGGATGGCAACATTACTACCCTTCACGACAGATGGCAAAGATTTGTGTTCACGTTTGACAACCTAATGACTCTGACAGATAGTGAGCTATACACTATTGGTGAGGATTTCGATTAGCCAACCTCAACTCGCTTTTAATAATACCCTTACAGAGATGTAGGGGTTTTTTGTTATCTCTTAATTAGTGAATCTATAATCTCCTGTCTATTGAATATTGTTCTCCTGTCAAATCCATAAGTATGGATATATCCTTTCTTAATATAATTGTCAATAGTACTAACAGAACAACACAGAAGTGAAGCCACCTCTTTTTTATTTATAAATATGTTATCCTCATTGCTCATTGAAATAAAGATACCCAGCAGATAGGATAAAACAGGTCAGAGTTATTCCTAGTTTTACACATTATTGACTAGATTTGAAGATATACAACGGATTGATTGTGGACTAACTAATAAAAGGACTAAACTTAAACACCTACAATTCAAGGCATTAGATATTATGAGTGAATTACATATCCTAATTTAACACAAGTTATTAACAACCTCAACACTCACACATCTTCAGAGAGTTTTTTCATCAGTTTTCAATAATATCAAGGCCTTACAGAGATAATTGCTCAACACAATAAAACACAATAAGCCGTAACTATACCCAATAAGACCCAATACCTACGGACTAACTTTGGACTAGATTTAAAATTGCTTGTATATTTGCACAGGGCAACGATGCCCAAATAACTGAATATTACTTTTAAAATACAACCAATGGCAATTACTTTTTACGTTCAAAGTGTTAAACAAATAGCTCCTATTTGGGTACGAATCAGGGAGCTTAATATTGATGCAAAAGCACGAACATCTCTATACATTGATAAAGACAGGCTCAAAGGCTCTAAAGTACTGAAGCATAAAATGAGTGCAAAGGACAATCAAGAGGAGAAGCTACTCATCAAGCAAAAGAACAAAGCACTAGATAAAGTACAATCCGAAATGCAACTCCTTGAGATGCGTATTAGAGAGCTAATGGCTCAAAGCACACAAGTGGATAGTAAGTGGCTTAAAAAGGCTCTGTTGCCACCTGAAGAGGTTGTGAAGCTAACTCTATTAGACTACTATCAGGAGCTATTAGATACCAATGCAAACCTGTCTATTAATACACAGAAATCCTACAGAGTGAATGCCACCTTTATGAAGAGATATGAGGAGCACATTAACAAGGTGTTGTATGTCTCTGATATTGATGGAAACTTCAAAGATGCCTTTGTGAAGTATTGCCGAGATAGTGGTTATCCTGAATCAACTCTCAAAGGTCAATTAGGTAGATTAAAGGCGGTGTGTCTATATGCAGAGAGCAGAGGAGAAACCCTATCGAATCAGGTCAAGAACTTGAGCAAGGGAATTAAGATACAAGCCACAGAGAGCGTGTTCCTGACACCTTCAGAGATTAATGACATCATAGCATTAGAACTCAATGATAAAGCTTTGAGGATTGCACGTGATTGGTTGGTAATATCCTGTTATATAGGCCAAAGGAGTGTGTCTCTATTTAGACTCACTAGAGAGAACATTGATACCAAGACTAACACTATAAGACTGACACAGGTCAAAACTAAAGCATCTGTTGTAATTCCTATATTACCTCAAGTTGATGCTATCCTAAAGAAGCACAAAGGAGACTTCCCCCCTCTCTTGAGTAGTAAGAAGGCACACAACTACAATAGGTATAATGACCTGATAAAAGAAGTATGTAAGCTGGCAGGTATCACAGAGATATGTAAGGGTAGAATCAGGAACACCAACAATGCAATGAGCAAGGTTGTGAGCAAACCCAAATACGAGCTTGTAACCTCTCATATTGGCAGAAGGTCATTCGCTTCTAACTTTTACGGCAAACTCAACCAACAGATGATTATGGGAGTTACAGGCCACAAGTCAGAGAGTAGCTTCCTGAAGTACATTAATAAGGACAGAGAGGTTGATGCAGAAGCTCTCAATAATGCCTTCCTCAACGCAATGGTATAAGAATCTATAATACAAGTTTAAGAGCCAATGTATTCGTTTTGAGTATGTTGGCTTTTTTAGTTTACATATCTAGTCCAAGACAAGACCACAACACAGAATCAGGAGTTCCCCTGCAATGTGTGTACCTGTGTATAACTTGTCTTTACATCAACGTGAAGATGCTTCAGAGCCATTCTAACGGCTTTAAAATTACTCAAGGTCTAAATACATACCTTACACGTGTAGCGTCCCTGTAATCGCTTTGAAATGTTTGATTACCAAAATAGAGCCTGTGTTGCCTGATGTCTTATATTTGTTATGCATTGCATAGTATATTGGATATTTGGATTTGAGAAATTAATCAAAACATTTTCTTTAAAAAACAACATAATTCTTAAAATTTACTCTGTTTACTCAATGTTGAAATTATCTCTCTCTCCCTTATATAGTAATAATCGGGGAAATCGTGGGAGGTCACGCTATCAGTACAAAGTTTGGTCGCATTTCGGCAAATTTTTCAGAAAATTCTCTAATTTGCGACCTAATGCGGCCTCCCGAGGTTTTTTATCAACCAAACAAGTCATACTGCGTGTTCCCGAGTGTTGGAATTTCCAAAATTAAGGGTTTTTGAGGCACATAATCTGACGTATATCCGATGCGTTTATCCATAGCTTCCAGCTCAAGGATATAACGACTCCAAACCTGATTGGCATTCTCTCTGTTGATACACACATCAAAGAAGCCTGTTTGCCCTTTATACTCAAAGCTGTTGATGTCATTAATTAGAGCAATCTCCTCTTCATTGTTGAATATCAAAACGCTATCGTGCCTTCTTGGAGTTCCGTCATTTTGCTTCCCTTTGAGGATTTTTTTCTTCAGCTTGGATATGATTCTCTTCTCGTGGTAACCCATCAGGTAACTAAAATATCCTCTACTCCCTCCGTCAAATACATTATCTTCTAACCACCAAATGACAGCATCAGGGAATCCTGCCTTCTCAAGTTGCTTCACTTTGTTATATCTCCAACTCTTGTAACCAACAGGGTCGTCCTTTTTGCTGTATATCTTCACGTTTTTGTTAGGACTACTAAATGTAAGGGTGTTGAGTAGTATATTAATTTTCTTTTTGTTCACTTTGTTTTTACCATAAAAATTTTCAGGTAGTGAGCACCCTGCTAGGGCAAATAATATTCTAGGGTTACAGGTAACCACATCAACCTCTGTAATGTAAGCTCCTAGGTATAAGGCGGTATATTCAACTACAGCCATATTAAGACGAGCAGCGATGTTGTAATCTCTGTTACCTACTTTGTTTGAATAGAATTTTACTCTGTCCCACATAAGACTAATCACGAGCTCTATTGCCATTGGCACTATATTCTTTTTAAAAGTGTTTATACTCTCAAAAGAGCCTACTTCTCCGTATTTATCCTTGCTCATTTTTGAATATCTCCTCACTAGCTCCTTACAAAAGGCTTTGAACTCATCTCCATTAGTCAGCAATCTGTAAGCAATCTCCTCTCTAGGAGTCAGCTTGTATTGTCCGTCATAGTCCTTGCACATTCTGTATCTTTTAAACCACTTCGCAACTACTCTCATTTGCTTGTCAAAGTCAGGTTTATCCTTTACTTCTACCAACATATCAAATGCCTTATTCTCAAAACCGCTATCAAAGAGGCCATCTCTCCTGATTATGAAATCATTATTTTTTAAGTGAACTGATTTTATCTTGTCCGACACACTTGATGCTCTTCTCTTTTGTGCTTCCTTCTTGTCAGGCTTTATGAATGAAACCTTCCTTTTTTCTAGGTATGATTTGAACTCCCCTTCAGGCTGTAGTAAATTCTCATTCCCTAGCCTCCAATCATTCAGCTCTTGTCTCATTCTTATTGCTACATCATTTAATTTAATGGTAGCTCCAAACTCATCTTCAGCCTCTTCAAAAATCACATATTTGCGATAGGCTTTATACGCACTATTCATCTTTGCCTCTGTTGGAATCTTCTCACTATTAACAAACTTCTCAATATCTTTAGGTGGGTTGTCTTTCAACTCCTTACTACTCAATATCCTTGTGTATGTTATTGTTTTTGCTCCTGCTCTTGGACGGCTAATTGCTTGTATCAAGTTTTGTATGCTGAAGCTGGTGTATGGGTTGCTAAAATCCTCAAAATAGTAAACGTGGGCACCCTTATAATCAATGTCTATTGACTCAAATCCACTTGATGTGATAAAGGATATTTTGCTCTTTGAATCCTGCTTGATGTTTGCTTTTTGAACAGCCGAGGTCATAAAGTTCTTACCTGCAACATAATTGATAGGTAATGTGGCATTCTTGTCTTTGTCGTATGTGATGTGATACAAGTGCTCTGAGCTGTTGGACAAGACCACAACTTCATCTCCATTTGAAATCCTGCTCCGTATCTCCTTAATCACTCTGTCTTCATCACTAGCTAGTTGTATGATAGTTTCTTTTTGTAGAGTGTTTAATATCTCAATCGTGATAGGAGATGTCAGATTGGGTGTTGCTGTGATTGTAGTTAGGCATACATCAGGTTGATTCTCTAACGTGATTTTTACCTTTGTGAGGATGTCCTTCAGCACATTCCTGTAAGATGAATCCTTCTCGGCTGTATGATACTCATCAATCACGAACTTATCCACTAAAACATCATTGAGATTTTTTGCTAAATGTATGTAACTATCTATAACAAACACTAAAACATCAGCATCATTGAATCCCTTATCCATTCCTTCAGCATAAAAGAACTTGATTCTATTGCTCCCAAATTTAGACTCGTGCACATCTTTATCCTTCAGGGCGTCTCTGTAAGCTGATTCCTTATTCATCACACCGCTTTTATTAGGCATAATCAACACATTCACACTCCCAAATTTTGGGTTTATCCGTAGCATTGAAGACGTAAAGCCGTTACCTGTCATAGTTTTGTCAACGTGATGTACTTTGCCCTTCTCGAAGCATTGCTCAACGAGGTCATTTGATAGGTATTTATTTGTGTTAATTAAGGTTTTCATATTATTAAAAAACCCTCCAAAAGAGACAGGCCTTGAAGTGGAATGAGACCTATCCCCAAAAGAGGGTATAATTTTATTATGCTGTTGATGTCTGCATTCCACTACCGACACATAAATGAAGATACACTACACACTAGCGTACCGAAAAAAAAGTTTTCAACATTGGCTAAATTGCCTTTAAGTCTAGGAGCACTCTCAAATCCTTAACTTTAACAGCTATTCCAAATGCTGTGATTTCTGTGTAAAACTCATAAAAATTGATAGTTTTTGTGCTGCCGTTTCTAGTGAATTTTACCTCATCTTTATCCTCATTATATTTGAGGTTATTGAAGCAAAGTTCTATGATACTCTTTGCCTGTTCCCTCTGATTGAATATTGGTATAAAGGTCTTGTGATGCGTTTCTGACATATTCTAGTTTGGTTGTTTTAAAAAAGGTTATCCATTTGTTTAATTCTGTCTCATTTGATAGTCTAATCTTCCCAAAGTATGACTTGTGAAAATATGAGGAGTAATGCTCAATATCTTCTATCGTGTTGATGTAGTCTTCAATGACCTCTTCAACGTATCTCGCTTCAGGTTGATTCAATGCGTTCCTCAATCCATCCTTTATCCTATCTGTAGGCGGTATTTTGAAGCCTTTTAAGGCATCTTTATACTTGAGTTGGGTTGTATACCTATCTGCGATTATTTCGTATGTTTTATACCCTTCTATTGTAGCACCAACTCCAACTTTATAGTTACCCTGATGTAGGTATTTAGTGTGAGGATGCCTGTCAAAAATCTCCTTCAATACTTGCTCATCTTCTCCATCGAATATATGCCCAACATCATAAGACAATAATGTGTTGGCGCAATAGCTTGTCAGGTCTCTTTTACTTAATTTGTGTATCTCCATTTTCTTGTAATTTTTTGAGGTTGTTTTTAGCAACCTGATTCAACTTATTTTCTAATTTTCTGCGTAACCTTTTACGTCTTAAATACTCTCTGATAATATCAACGCAACTAGCAAAAGAGAATATGAATATTACCATTAAGAGTGCTATAATTATTGTTGTCATATATCTGTTATGTTTTTAGTAGCAAGGTGTTAACTCACTTGGGTTAAAATAAGAGTGAGAGCTCACACAATCATCTCCTGCACTTCCATTATAGGTGGCACATATATAATTAAAGCCATTAACACTATGAGTCCATCTTGTCAACCTGATAGCTCCTAGTACTTCAACATATCCGTTGACTTCTACTATCTCTGTTCCTGTGTATTCAAAGTAATCATAACAAAAATCTATTGAATCTGAGTTGTAATATCCTTCCCACATCTTCAGGGTGTAAACTCCTTCAGATTCAGTCAGCTCAAAGTAATCTTTTGCTGTGTGATGTCCACCTGTATGACAATCAAAACTCCCTTGATATTTGCCGACAGATATAACCTCAGCAACCAAAGAATTAACCCCTGTTGTTTGCTCCTCTGTTTGTGTGATAGTATCATCATTGCTATCTGTTGAGCAACCCAGTAAAGAGATTGCTATTGCTAAAATTAAAAGCACTTTTTTCATATCTGTTATTTATTAGTTAGTCGATAGGCCACAACCATCAGGCTGCCCTTTTACGATTTTTAATGTTTTTGCTATTAAGTACTCGGCCACAAAAGGAGCTTCCCTGTCTTCACTCCCTGTCATTGTAACTGAATAACCGCCCATATCAGAGGTATTTGCTCCTGACTTGATATTCACTAGGCTATCAACTCCATTGTACAATCCTAGAAATCTGTAATTACCTTGCATATCTTCAACTATTGCGTGAGTTGGAGCTTTTGATAGCTTCCATAATTCCTGCGTCTGTTGTACTCCTTGCACATCAAATGTTAGAGATTGCTCAAAGGCTTCTCCTCCTGCATTTCTGCTCATTGTCTCTGTGAAGGAACTTACTCTCATTTCATATTCAAAAGCCAATGCATTTGGCATCTTGATAATAGTGTTGCCATTGAATAGGATTTCGCTCCTCCTAAATTCAACGTAGTCAAATACTAGGATTCTTCTTAAGCCTCCCTGTCTGTCGTTGTTCCTTTTGGAAACTCCCTTTGTAAGGTCAAAAACTCCCATTATAATGCTGCGAGTTGTGCCTCAAGAGAAGCTATTTCATTATCATAGTCTTGTTCCATATCTGAAATGAGCTTTGTTGAAGTAGCTATATTATATATAGGGAACTCCATTCCGTTGTAAGGAGATACTCCGCCTGTGATTCTAGGTTTTGGATTGCTCACGTTGAATGCTTCAAAGAAGGTTTTTTTCAGCTCCTTTAGGTTGTCTATTCGTGTTGATAGTTGTATTGCTAATTCTAATTCTTGTGTTGTCATATTATTTTATATTTAAAAGTTGTTTAATGTACCTAACGGCTCTTTGCCATAGGCTTAATTTGGGAGCTTTGGCCTTTGCTCTTGAGAACTTCCCAACCTCATCAGATTGCTCAAAGCTTAATAAGTTCATTCCCGATTCAACAGGTTGGCCTAGTAGCTTTGCTTG
>Ga0208643_1001797_pt1 | contig 11260 bp, 3 predicted proteins | sample VirMetDEL_Nov_12_FD_184516 | JGI IMG/M metagenome (GOLD analysis project Ga0208643, IMG submission 184516) | Aqueous microbial communities from the Delaware River and Bay under freshwater to marine salinity gradient to study organic matter... | ecosystem: Environmental > Aquatic > Marine >... | reverse complement strand
TCTCCAACTTGATCTGTTTGAGAAGCATACACTTTTTTTCTACCTGTATCTTGTTTTTCTTTTTCATCAAACTCTACGGTTTGCTCTGTATCTGCTACTTGTTGAGCTCTTTCATCGTCTATGCTAGTTGTTGTAGCTTTTTTACCTATTTCTGATTCATAAAATTCTTGACGCTTAGGTTTTATGTTTGCAGTAATATGTGTAGAAAGTTTACCTTTTGCTGGATCCCATCTATTTAATATACTATTAAAATATTTATCTACAAAAGAAACAGCTTCTTGTGCTTTAACATCACCTTTACCTATATCGTAACCTAAAGCCTTTAGCGATAAGTTTCTGTATTGTTGTATTAAATTTTCAATATCTGCAGAAGCAGGATCTTCTTGGTATTGAGTCGCTAATTCATCTATATTATTTACTTCAGCTTTACTTGCTTTTTTTATAATGTTTGCAGCTTCTGCTTCAGTTTTTACTTCAGCAACTAGTTCACCTTCTGCTCTACCTTCTAATAAATTTTCTTGAGCTATATTAAGCTCTCCTTTGCTTATTGAATCATTAAAATCTTTTATAAAATTATAAACATCTCTACCTGTATTAAATTTAACGTTAATACCCATTGATTGTAAAAACCTTCTTACTTGATCACCAAGTTGTGTAAAGACATTTTCATCAAACTGTATATCGCCTGTAGCTAAAGCATCAGAAAATAATGTTAATTTTTCTTCAGCAGTTATAGATTCAGGATCATCTTTATATCTTTCTAATTTTTCTTTATATTTACTGTTGGCAATTTGATCATCACTTAAATTAACTAAATAACCATCTAAAGCGTTACCTAAATTTAAAGCAGTTTCAGGACTTTGGTTTATAGTTTCAAACAAAACAGCATGTAAAAATTCATGGCCTGCTACATTTACAGCATCACCTTTTAATGCTTGATCTCTATTTATAACAATAGTTTGTTCACCTGTTTCAGTGTTTTGTAGTATAGATCCTTCATTTCCAGATAATTTAACTTTAAGTTTATTATCTTTTACAAATTTATTAACAGCTTTTTGATCTTGTAAATCTACTAGCTTTATTTTACCTTTAGAAGCTTTGTTAATTATATTTCTTACATTACTTATGTTTTCTTCTAAATCTAATTCAGCACTTATAACTTCACCGCTAGCTAATTCTTTTATTCTTGTAGAAACTTTGGCTCTTCTTTTAATGTCTTGGTCGCTTATGTCTGAGTCGTCAACAGCTTTGATTTTTCTGTTTAATTGAGCTTTTTCTTTTAATAACTCTATTAATTCTAGTTTGCTTTTACCTGTTATACCTTGTGGTATTATTAATCCAGCATTTCTAGTATCGTTTAAATCTAATACAGATGCCATTTTTTGATCATCTGTTAGATTTTTATCGTCCATTATCTCTTGCTGCAGTTGTAAAAAAGCATTTTCTGATGTTTTAAAAGTTTTAGAACCTTTAGTCATATCAATGTTTTTAGCTATGTTCATAGCTCTATCATTGTAACTTCCAACCAATACGCTGTTTATACCTGAGTACTTAGCAGAACCTGCTAAACCTCCAATAGCAACACCACCACCAAACATGTAGCCAGTCTTTTTACCCATAGCAGCTTCCATTAACATTTGATCTGTATCAATGTTTGTAGTAAAAGGAGACGCTTGTCCAGCAGTCATATTTGTAAAACCTTGTTCTAAATAAGACTGAAAGCCTTCAGTTAAATATTCTTTTGTAGATCCTAATTCTGCTGCAGCTAGACCATAAGTAGCTTTAGCTAAATAATTTCCAAAAGTATTAGACATTAGTTTTGCTACAATAGGTTTTTTGATTAAACTTTTAGCAACACCACCTCCTAATTTACCACCTATAACATCAGATAAAAACTCTGTAGTCATCACACTTGCGCCAGATAAAGCAGGTGCAGAAAACACACCAGTATCAATATCGTATTTAGTTGTTTTTAATGCTTCAATAAACTCTTCTCCAGTTAATTGTTTTCCTGCGTATTTAGGATCGCTAGCCATTTTTCTTTCAACAGCATCCATAAAAGCACTACCATAAGATTGCACGCCTTGATAACCAGCTCCAATAGCTGAAGCTGTATAACCAAAAGTCATAAGAGCAGGGTTTCCAGTAGCAACTCCAGCAGCTAAAGAAACTCCACCTAAAATAGAAGGTAACATATGAGGAATTTGTTCAATACCTTGAGCAACCGTTCCTAACAATCCTTCAAAAGAAAAACCTTCTGAAATACCAAAAGCCGCATCATTTGCATAACTTTTAAAAATAGCTTGATCAGCCATAGCTTGTGTTAATTGTTCAAAGTTATTAATAGCTCTTTCTTCTACGTTTTCTAAACGCATTTCTTTTCTTTTACGATATTCACCTACTTTGTCACTATCTAACCAACCTAAATCGTTAAGTACTAAATGTTGGTCAAGGAATTTATTGTTTTTTCTAGCTTCACCTAAAGTTAATTGATCGTCAATACCTTGCAAAGAATCAACAACTTTGTCCCTAGTGTTTAAAACAGCATTGTTAGCAGTTAATTGAAATTTCTGAAAAACTTCATTATTTACAGGTGATAACTTTAAAAACGTTTCAAGTATCTTTGCTTTTCCTTGCTGCCATTGACCTTCCCATGAGTCTGGTTTTTTACCGTATTTTTTAAACTGTTCATCAACCCACGCTAGATCAGAGTTTTTAGATCTATCTAAATTTAAATTAAAATCACCCATGTTAGAGCCAACAGCTAAAGAATACTGTTGAAATAATTTTTTAGCTTCTGTATTATTTTGTAATTTTTCTTGATACGTTCTGTTCCACCAATCTCTTAAATCATCTTGAGCTAACTCTAAACCTTCTTGAGAGTTTAAATTATATTTTTCTCTTAACCTATCCATCTCAAGTTCAGACTCATCTTGAACTTGCTCTCTAACGCTTCGTTGTATTTGTTTAAATTGAGGGTCTTTGCTTGTTACAGTATTTAACGTTTGAGCAAAAAGATCACCTTGAGCTTGATCAATGTTTGGTAAAAACTTTTTAACGTATTCTTTAGCGCCTGGAGTGATAGTAGATATTCTACTTAATTCTTCTGTAGATAATTCTTTTGTTCCGTTTTTCCACTCTTCGTAAAGCTTTTTATCAGCTTCTTTTTTCTTTTCATAATCATTAAGATCTTCAATAGTATACCCCTTACCTTGTAGCCCAGTTAACAATAACTCTTGTAAACCTGAATTAGAAATTAAACCTGTTTTACCTTTTGTTAAATTAGACAATCTCTTGTTTAATTGTAAATTTCTTTCAGCAGAATCAGTAAGCAAAAAATAATCATCTTCTTCTGGATCAAAGTCTTTTCCAAAATACTTATTAAAATCTTCATCACTTATGTTTGCTTTTTTTGCTAAGTTTCTTAGTTTTTCTTCATTTTTTTTAAGTAAATCTATTCTATCTTGTCTCGTATCAGGTGCAGTTCTTCCTACGCCTTCACTTCTTAAAGTTTCTATTTCAGTAAATATATTATTAATATATTCTATTTCTTCAGCTCTTTGAAACTCTAACTGTTGGTCTAAACTGTTGTCGTTGAACTGAACAAATTCTGAATCAGAATCTATTTCACTAATAGCTAAATTTAAAGCATCAATATCAACGTCACCATTAGGTAGTTCAGGAGGGTTGTTATATATATTATTAATTTGTTGCTCTACATTTAGTCTGTTTGTTTCAAAATTATCTCCTTCTACTTTGTTTTCTTTTTTTGCAACTGCTAAATCAGCAGAACTTCTTACGTTGTCTTCGAGTTTTATTAGTTCTCTTGTATCAGGATTATAAGCATGTGTACCTGCTTTAACCATTGCTACAACTTTTTTATTCCAGTCTTCGTTATCTTCAAAATTGTAATTAGAATTTGCGTCTAATGCGGAAGCAGTAATTAATCCTTTTTTGTTTAAAGGTATGTTCATGAAAGTTTTTGGATTCTCATCATAAGCATCTTCTTCTGTAATATCTACTTTATCTATTGTGCCAAAAGAACTTTTTTGCCAGTCGTTAAACTTGCTGTCTTTGTTTATTAAACCATTATCTTTTAAAAGACCATGAATATTATATTTAATTTCCGGAGTAACAGTTGGTAACCATTTGTCATAGTCTCCTTCTATTAATTTATTATCTAGCAAAAAACCATGTATATTTAACAAAATATCTTTGTTACCACCTTGTCCACCAACCTCAACATCTTCTGTTATTACATTAGGATCTTGATCTGTAATAGAGCCATCAGCTTTAACATCACCGCTTTTGTAATTAGACAACCAGTTTTTATACCAATAATATTTGTCGCTAGCATTGCCTGACATAAACTCACCGTTCTTTTTAAATTCAGCGTCAGCTATACTTAACAAGTCACCACCTATTTCTTCTCTTATAGCTTTAAATGCTATCTCAGGAGTATTATACTCTTCTATTAATGTAGCCATTTAATTGTCTTTTTAGGTTGTACCAACACCACCAAACCCAGCGTTTGTTCTTGTGTTATTTATAATATTATTCTGTGTAGTAATAGTTGCGCCTCCTTCTGTGCCAGCAACTTTTCTATCACTTAAATAGTTTTGAGAATTTAATTTTTTCATTACATCATCAACAACAGTTTTCTTGTACATAACTTTAAAAACTTTTATTTGCTCTTCAGATAGTAGATCTGAATAATTCCAAGCTCCAGATCCTTTTTTCCAAGCTGCTTTTAAAGCTTCTTTGTCTTCTGCTAATTCAGGAAAAGCAAGTGCAGCTGTTTCTTCATTAAAAACAGTAGCATCAGCAACTTTAGCTATTCTCATGTTCCATACAGATCTTGCTTGGCCATCGTTACCGTAATCAGGATTTATAAAAGATTCTATTTGTTCTTGTATTGCTAAATCTAAACCTATTTCCACTTTTTCTCTATCAACATTTCTAACCATTTGAGAATACTTAGTGTTGTCAGGAGCTGTAAAAACCATACTAGTTTCTTCATCACCTAAAATATTTTCATTAAGCATCCCGCCACCTAAAAAACCACCGTTTTCATCAAACTCAGCACCATCTATAACGCTAGTTTCTTTTATAGCACTACTAACTTGATTACTCATTTTAGGCGTACTAACTAATAAGTCTTGATCGTTGTCTTGCATTTGCTGCATACCAGCACTATTAAGCACGTAAGGTTCTTTAAATGAAACTAAATTATCAGGATTAGGTTCTTCACCTTCTACAGTTGGTGGTATGTATCCTTGACCTGAAAAAACCATTTCAATAGAACCACCTTTACCTTGCCTGAAGTCATATGAAAAACCATTCTCTTCTGTGTAACCAGCTTTGTTATTAAGAACTTGTGTAGCTAATATAGCGCCTTGATTCTGATTAGGATCAAAATCAGACATGTCTTTTATATTTAAAAAGCTAGAAGCGTTTTCTAACATAGCTTTCATTGTTTCTGGAGCTTTGTTTAAACTAGTTAACTCAGCTTGAAGTTCAGCGTAGTTTTCTGGCTTAGGTGTTTTAGAAAGTTCTGTAGCTAGTTCAGCTGCTCTTGCTGGATAACCACTAAAATAATTACCAACTTTACCAGTCGTAACTTGATTACCAACAGTATTGTAGTTAGCGTTTTTAGTTATAGTAGCTTGGCTTTGGTTTGTACCAGCTAGTATCTGTCTGTTTTTCTCAGCTTCATCTTTCTCTTTTTGTTCTTTCTGGTTTTTAGCCATAGTAGCTACGTTCGCATTGATGGTGTTTTGAAGTTTATCAAACGAGCCTTGAACTGAAGTATCTATGTATTTTGGATTTCTATATGACATTATATTTTTATTTGTTAATTCCCTGACCAGACATTAAAACCAGCAACCATGTTATCAATAGAATCTTGACTCATACCTGTGTCTAGTAGTTGTTGGTTTGTTGCAGTATTAGAGGCGCTGCCGCCGTTTAATTTCCCGAGCCTGACGAACCTGAGCCAGCGGCAAAAGCACTTGTTATACCTCCAATAGCTCCTGTTATAGCAGAAGTTCCATCTCTTTGCGCTTGAGCCATTTGAGCCTGCGCATTATCTAATTGTGTAGCAACTCTATCGATTTTAGCATCTTCTCTTTGTTCAGTTGCATTAAATACAAACTGCTTACCAGAAGCTTCTGCTTGTTGAACTTTTTCAGCTTGACTCATTGCTATACCTTCTATTCTTTGTTTTTCAGCTAGCTGTCTTCTTTCTAAATCAGCTTCACCTTGCGCTCTTCTGTCTTCATTAGATTTTTCTTGAGTTTCTATACTTGCTGCTACATTTTTCTTAGATTTCAAAGCTGCTTGAGCTAAAGCGGTAGCTCCACCAGCTCCTGCTCCACTAGCCATTAAAGTATCTAATGTATTTGCTAAAGCAATATCAGCTTCTTCAATTTGCATTTCAGCGGCTTTTGTTGCTACAGATAAGTTATTAAAAGCATTGCTCATTTGTCCAGATCTATCAGTAGCCATACTTGATAAGTCGGTAATACCCTCATAAGGATTTATTATTGCTTGCCTGTTATTTTCTAAAAAGTCTAATTTTTTAGACAAAGCTTTAGCTTTTTTTGCAGCAGCTCTTTTTGCTTTTTTTGCAGCGCTACCTCCTATAATACCTGAGATTGCGCTCGCTGCTATTCCTAATGTTACTGGATCCATATTGTTTGTTTATTATCTTAACGCAAATGTGCTACTGACTGCAAACAATTCTTTTAATCCGTTTGGATCTGTAGTTGCGTCTGTCTTCATAGTTACTGTTGCGTAATAAGCTTTTATACCTGTTGTCTGGTTACCAAACACTACTTCACCCGGTATAGGTGTCTGTGTATTGTTAGGTATAACTGCCATATATTTATTTTGTTTTCTATCAAATCCAGCTCTGTACTGGATATTATCTTCTGTATAAGCTCCTTCGTCGTAGCTATATATTTTTCTGTATTGGTTTGCTCCTGTTCCTTGTACTATTGTATCTACATGATTAATCCAATTACCATTTACAGCATCAAACCCTGTTTCATCAGATAAAAATGCTGTTACTTCCCAGCCATTAGTACCTTCATAGTTTATTGTTTGAAATGTTTTAACGTTATTAGGCGATGGATTAAATACAAACTGAACAGACGAACTACTTGTTGAACCATAAAAACTATTCCTAGCTTGGTTGGTATAGTGTTTGAATATTCTACTATCGTCTGATTCATCTTTTGCTGAATAAAAACTACCTTGTGAACTAAACATTGCGTCTGGCTTATATGTAAAAAAGCTAGTCCAACCTTGCGATCTTTCGTCAAAGGTTAAAGTTTTATAAGCAGTTCCATCTGGTTCATATCTATTATTAGGTTGTATAGACAAAACATAGTTTTGATTATAATTATCGTAAGCACCTAATATAACACCTGTACTTGTAACAGCTGACAATTGATCTCTAAAAAAATCAATCATACCATAATTTGATATCTCTGTTATATTACCACCAGCTAATCTTAACACAGCATTTCTGTTTCTGTCAACAAAATATTTTTGATAACCATATACAGCAAACGATAAAGGGTCTTTGCTTATTCCCCAGTTACCTGCAATAGGAGTTATCTGTCCTATAACTAATTTACCTGATGTTGTTATAGCAGAACCTTCTGCTGTAAATATTGCATCTTTATCTATTAAAGCATTGTTAACTTTGCGTTCTTGAAATATAAGTAAGTTAGTATCTTCAGCAAATAACTTTTGTATTGAACCACTTATTGGGTCTACACTTCTAGTTATTTCTTCAGCTACACTAAACTGATTTGTTTGATTTATTCCTGTTCTTGAATTAAATATACCAGAGTATATAAGAGAGTTTCCTCTACGCGCTTGGGCATCTTGTTCTTCAACTATATATGCTTTTACACCATAATCAGTGGATGTGTTATTATAACCCCCTCTAATGCGTGATTCTTCTATATACCAATCTTCGTCTGGATTAGATACTTGAGGCCCAACCCATGTGTAAGTAAACGTGTAAGCGCTTGCAGTTAGCGTAACGTCTTTATCAAACGTCATTACAGTTTGTGTTTGATTTACTGAAGTTATTTTTGTATCAGCAGATACACCAGCACCTGACACAACCATGCCTATAGCAGGAGTACCTAAACCACCACTAGCAAATGTAGCGTTACTTCCAGCGCTAACAACACCAGTTGTTACAGCTGTTCTGTCTGCTCCTGCTGTTGGTATGTAAGGAGTGTCTGCTAATCTCTTCACGTAATATGAGTTGAAATAAGAAACTTCTAATGTTAGTGGCATATTATATTAATTACTTGTTTTTATTGATTATTACAGTGGACCTGTAGCGCATTGACCGGTGTATGTTGCGTCTGTAAAATTAAACTTAAATCCTCCAGTATTTCCAGCACAACCTTCACCTGTTACATTAGTTGAAAAAGCCCTGTATTCTCCTGGTATAGAAAAGTTTAAAGTCTCTGTTCCTGGAGTTCCGTTTGTAGCTGTTATTTGTCTTGATGATATACTATTACCACCAGTGTCAACTGCTTGTGACCAACTTGATGAAGGGTTTGCTCTGTATTGAACAGTGTAGTAAACTGACAAACTACCACCGCTCGCTCCATTAGTAGATGTTAAAAGTGGAGTTAAAGCCATAACACCTTGTGTCAACGCTCCTGTAGTTGCGTTTGTAAAGTTAGCTCGTACGTTATAAAACTGTATAGCATTTCCTGGGTAAAATATACCACCTATTGTTCCGTAAGAACCTGTTGACGAAGTTGAAGAACTTGCTCCAAAGAAAGCTTCATAGCTTTGTGTGCAAGAAGCAACAGCGCTAAGTTGATTGTTATTACATATAGCTTGCGGCACGTGTTGAACACCTACTGTAAATGTTATAGTTGCGTTTGTAGAAATACCACTACCGTTTACATCTGTTACTGTAATTATAATTACCCATGTATCTCCTTCAGTTAAAGCGCTATTAGTAGATAATAATCCAGAAGAACTCATAGTAAACTGATTAGTCACTGAAGAAGGATTACCTGATCCTAGCGTAAACACTAACTCATCTGTGTTATTAGATGTTTTAGCAGTTCCGTTTACAGCAGCATATTGTTTTATTGTAGTACTGGCTATTGTTATACCAGTAGGATTCATAGGACTAGTTGTAAACGAAGGAGCAACATTACCTAGCGTTGCTACATAACTATGTGTATCTGTAAAAGGAAAACCAGGATCACCACTACCGTTGTCGTAAACTGTTTTAATTGTTATGTTGTAAACATCAGTAGAAGGATTTGCTTGAGATGTATTGCTATAGAAAAAAGTTGTTGCAGTGTCTAAATCATAAACAGCTTGAGTTTGCCCGCTTTTTAAAGCTAAATCAAAATTAGATTTTACATCAGTACTTTGGGTAACATCACTTTGTCTAAACGCTGACAATAGCGTAACAGTTAAATGACTAGCGTTTGTTACTGTTGTACCACCACCTGTTGCAAAAGTAAGTGAATTACCAATTTGAGTTGCAGTAGCTGCGCTTTCTAAAAATGTAGCAGCGCTACTACTTATTGTTGTTATACCAGCGTATTGAGAATTTATTAAACTATTTAATGTATTTATTTTTCCTTGTAAAGAAGTTTCCCAGAATATTTCTAATAAAGAATAAACTGGTTTAGTTTCTGCCACGCTTAAAAAAGGCTGCATTGTAATAACACCACCTGATCCTGTTCCATCTTCTGCGTTAGTATCAGCACCAACGCCGCCTGGTACTATAGGAGCTGTTGTTGCTAAAGCTACTTTACCGTTAGCTGTTGTGTCTATTTTAATTGCAAAAGGATTTAAATCAGAATTATAAAAAGGTTGTAACACAGGTGATGTTCCCCATGGAATAGATCCTATTGAAACTGGAGTAGTATTGTTACCACTAACTAAAGTTCCGACTTGTCCGTAATCACCTTCAGGAGCATTAGCTTTAAAAGGTATACCTGATATCTCCATATCTTTAACAGTGGCTATTGACAACACTTCTTGGTTTAAAAAACCAGGATAATATTGTTGGTTCCAAGCAGAAGTTTTTAATGGATAACCGTATGGTCTATTTAATTTTTTATTTATGTTTGGATTATTTATTCTAATATATAACATTTCACTACTGCTATATTCTGTATCAGTAGGTCCTACTTCTTGTAAATTTCTAGGCACTTTATTAATGTTGTCACTAAGTAACACAGAAAAAGAAGATTTGTTTTCTTCATCAGTTCCTGTTATAGGTAAACCATTTACAAAACCAGGAAGATAAACGTTATAATACTCTTGCTCTTGTTGCTTTACAACTACCTTGTAAGAATACCAACCAAGAGGATTTGTAGTAGCGTTCCATATTCCAGGCTGACCACCAGTAGTTGCTTGGCCTATTGCTGAATCTATTCGTATGTTTAGTGAAGTTCCTAACCAATCTATTATAGGGTTGTTTATTTGCTCTGTTATAGTGTTGTATGGAGCAAAAACAGTTGAACCATTAATACCATCAACACTATCATAAGATGATAATATAACATCTGACTGTCTACCGTATCTATCAGATAACACAAAACCAACTTGATATGTTCTGTTTTGTTTTAAGTTATGATAAGGATATTGTATAAAATTATCGTTATAAGGTCTTTTGTCGCTAATTAAAGCGCTAAACGGTATTGAATCAGGGCTACTATGTTTGTCTACATAATTACCATATACAACTCTGTTACCTATCATTTCTTGTGCTAAAGCTTTTACAGGTACTTTATCGTAAACTCTTGTTGTTTGATTTTCTGGTAACGTTTTGTACGGTTTATTAGACGAATAATTATAATTATAAAAAAACTGATTAACATTATTACCATGTATAGGATCGACATATGTTATTGATGAAAAAGCATTACTAGCTAAATCAACAAACTTAACAGTGTCTAAAACTTTAACTGCTAAAGCATCAGATTCTTTGTATAGTAAATCTATTTCTGTAGCTAAAAGACTTGATAGCATAGTCTGAGGATTGTTATAAGGCATAGGTGCTTTTAAGACTATATTATCTATATTGTTTTCAAACCAATTAACTACGGTTGACTTGTAAGCATTATCCATATCAACAAAGTCTGGGTTTTGACCACCTCCAAATTCACTGTATTGTTTAGGTATAAACATTGGCTGACTAAATGGGGCCATTAAAGAATATTCGTTATCTTCAAATTTAAATCTATAACTA
>Ga0208643_1001790_pt1 | contig 11285 bp, 16 predicted proteins | sample VirMetDEL_Nov_12_FD_184516 | JGI IMG/M metagenome (GOLD analysis project Ga0208643, IMG submission 184516) | Aqueous microbial communities from the Delaware River and Bay under freshwater to marine salinity gradient to study organic matter... | ecosystem: Environmental > Aquatic > Marine >... | reverse complement strand
CAAGTATAACAGGAAGCCAAGAAGGTGGAAAAGGATATTTATTTGGAAATACAGGAAACTTAGAATCAACATCATAATGATACAAAACATATTAAACTTATTGGAGTTTGCAAGAAACGAAAAATGGCAAGGGCAATACATAGATATTGCTTTAGGTAAAAACAAATATCCTGAATCAATTAAAGAAGCATATCAACAATTTAGAAAAGAACTATGAGTAAGAAAGTAGTAGTAGATTTAAACGTAAACACAGGTAAGTCTGAAGAAGATGTTAAAAAAGTAACAGAACAAACAACTGATCTAAAAGAAAGCCTAAAAGATGTAGAAACCCAAACCAAAAAAACAAATAAAGTTTTAGGTGGAATTAAAAAGGTTTTATCAGGATTATTTATAATACAAGGACTTCAGATTGCATTTGATTTGTTTAAAGATACATTAGGTAAAAATCAAAAGGTATTAGATTTATTTTCTACTGCAACCGAAGCATTGAGTTTAGCTTTTAATGATTTGTTTAGTTTCTTAAGTGATAATGTAGGTATTATAACAGGCTACTTTAAATCTATTTTTAACGACCCTCAACAAGCGTTAAAGGATTTCGGTATAGCGATAAAGGAAAACATAATAGAACGCTTTAATAGTGCCTTAGAAGTGCTTGGTTATCTTGGTACAGCTATTAAAAAGGTTTTTGAAGGTGATTTTGATGGTGCAATGGAAGCTGCAAAGAATGCAGGTAAAGAATATATAGATGTTTTAACAGGTGTAGATAATTCAGTAGATAAAATAGTAGAAGGTACTAAAGAAATTACAAGTAGTATTTCAGCATATGCTAAATCAACCATTAAAGCAGCACAAGGGACTGTTGAACTAAACAAACAAGCGGAAATAGCTGCGGTTATCAATCAGGGGTTAATAGAAAAATATGATAGACAAGCAGAGCAGCAACGTCAAATAAGAGATGATGAAAGCAAGACTATTGAAGAAAGAATTGCAGCAAACAATAAGTTGGGTGAAGTATTGGAGGAACAACAAAAGTTAATGCTTGAAAATGTTGACTTACAAATTAAAGCAGCACAAGTAGAATACGATAAAAACCAAAACCAAGAAAACTATATAGCTTTACTAGAAGCACAAAATGAACGTGAAGCAGTACTTGCACAAATAGAAGGATTCCGTTCAGAACAAATAATCAATAGAATATCTTTAGAAAAAGAATTGTCAGATGCAAAAGATGAAGCACACGAAAAAGATTTAGAAGATTTAGAAGAAAAGAAACAAAAAGAATTAGAATTAGCGGAAGCAAAAAAACAAGCTACCTATGATGCTTTAGATGCAATTATAGATGCGGCAGGTGCTGAAACTAAGATAGGCAAAGCATTATTTATAGCTAAACAAGCTATATTGATAAAAGAACAGATAGCGCAAGCTAAAGCAACCTTACAAGAATTAGGTTTAATAGCAGCTAAATCAGTAGCAGATACATCGGCAGGTGCAGCAAGTACAGCTAAAGTAGGTTTTCCAGCAAACGTACCACTACTCATAGCTTTTGCAGGACAAGCGGCAGGGATTATATCAAGTATTAAATCAGCAGTAGGTGCAGCTAAAGGTCAAGCATCATCTATGGGAGCAAGCGGTGGCGGTGGTTCAATATCAGCACCCAAAGCACCAAGTTTTAATGTTGTAGGAGCATCAGATACAAATCAACTAGCACAAGTAATAGGACAAGATAAAAAAGAACCAGTAAAAGCATACGTTGTGAGTAATGATGTAACAAATGCACAAGCATTAGATAGAAACATTGTTAATGGTGCTTCAATAGGCTAATAAATAACAAAACATAGTAAATTTTATTGTTTAAGTATGGATATAATAGAACTTTTTATAGATGAAACAGATGAAGTATCAGGAATTGAAGCTATTAGCGTAGTTGAAAACCCTGCTATTGAATCAGACTTTATAGCTTTAAAGAATCAAGAATTTAAACTTGCAGAAGTTGACAAGGAAAAGCGCATTTTAATGGGTGCAGCTTTGATACCTAATAAACCAATTTACAGAACTAGTGGAGAACAAGAATATTATATATACTTTTCTAAAAATACAGTTCGTAAAGCAAGTGAATTATTCTTTATTAAAGGTAATCAAAACAATGCAACACTAGAACACCAATTAGAACTTAAAGGATTGACAGCTGTTGAAAGTTGGATAGTAGAATCTGAACAAGATAAAAGTAGAATGTACGATTTAAACGTACCTATTGGGACTTGGATGGTATCTATGAAGGTTTTAAATGATGATGTATGGAAACAAGTTAAAGAAGGTAAGGTAAAAGGATTTTCAATAGAGGGTTATTTTGCTGACAAACTAGAAAGACCAAATGAATCCAACGAATTAAAAGCACAAGAAACAATAGATAAATTAAAAAACCTATTTAATGCCAACAACTAAAAATACTTCTTATAAAGTACACGTATTTCATACTGACCAAGCAGAGGTAGATAGTGTAAACATTGAACAGGGTGCTATGTTGCATACAGATGAAGCCTTGTATATGGGTCATAACGGAAGAAACGTAATTGTTTATCCACAGCAAAGTGTTTCAAGTGCAGGTTGGGCAAGATACGATGATACAATTTACACTAGTAATAATAAGCTAACTCTAGTTGCAGACACCTTAACAACCGCTCCTAATAACGCAGGTAATATAGTTAGGAGTCATTCAAGTATATCGTTCTACGACTCTTCAACTCAAAAGATACTAGGTGAAAACGTAAATGACACTTATTTATTTACTCTTGCATTCAAAGCACAAGTACCTAATGCTAATCAAACATTTTTAGAGTATAATCTACAAGGTTCAGGACAAATAGCAAGAGTCTCAGGTACTCTAGCTTTTCCTAAAGGTAATGATGTAGAACATACTGAGAGTATGGTTATGCAATATTATACAGATGCGGACTTTGTAGCTAATGGTGTAGAGCTAAAAATAACTTCAGTAGGTGGTAGTGCAAGTGTTTGGGATATTATATACTTCATACAACGTACACAAAACGGAAATTTATACTAATGGAAAGAGAAAGAAACCCTAGTCCACAAAACGACAAAAGAGCGTGTATGTGCAAAGATGGTAAAACATATTCAAGAAAATGTTGTGATGGTAGTTATCAAGCACAAGGGATAGGAAACATAACAGGAACTGAATAAATTTATAACAAAACGTTAAATATATTATTATATAAATATGGATTTAATAACAAAACAAATACTACAAAAGTTTTCTACTCAAAGGGTGGAGTTAGGGCTACTACAAGATATAGAATCAGACTATGATTTTTTATTAAATAAAATAAAACCTTTAGAAGATAAATTTTATGATGCACTTTCTGATGCTAAAAATTATCAGAAGTTTTTGATAAAAGATTCAAGTAAACTTGAAAATGTACAAAAAGATATTATATCGGCTAAAAGAAAATTAAAAGAAATAGGTCTTGACAAACAAGTATCTGCGTTAGATAAAATGTCTTCCAAAGTTGATGCAATGGTTAAAGATATAGAAAGATTAAAAAATATTAAATTATAATTAGTAGCAATTCCTTATATGGGTTTTTTTTAGGCATTTTTTACAAGTAACATATTCTAATCTTGTATCAAAATCTCCTACTGAATCTACATCTTTATTACAAGATGTTTTTGCTATAATAAAATAGTTTCCTGCACAGTCAGGATGTAAATAATGAATTTTAACCATAATTGTTTGTTTGTAACAAATGTAATAAAAAAAATAACACTATGAAACCAAGCGTACACAAAATACTAACTAAGTTATCTAATCATAAAGTTGAGTTAGCAAGAAAAGCACCAAGCGTAGAAAAAGATTTTGCAAAACTTGATGATAAATTAAAAAAAGCAGAAGCAAAAATCGATTCATCTTTTATGGCTTATAGAAAAGAATGGAATAGTTTTCAAGATATTATAAAAGAAGTTGAAGGAGATAGAAAAAGATTAGAAAACGACATAAAAGAAATTGGTCAAGCTGCTATGGATTTAGGTGTTGATTTTAATTCTGTAAAAGGACTAAAAGAAGCACAAGACTTGTCAAGAAAATTAGATGGATTAACTTCTGATTTGCCAAAGTTATATAAAGAGCCTAAATAAAAACACAACAAACACATTACTAATTTATTGTAATATTATATGAAAGCAACAGATATGTTAAACAAAGTAAAAGAACTTATTGGGGTAGAACTATCCGAAGAAGTTAAGTTGGCTCAAGCCACACTAGAAAACGGTACTGTTATTGAAAGTGAATCATTTGAAGCAGGAAGCGAAGTGTTCATTGTAACAGAAGATGAAATGGTAGCTTTACCAGTAGGCGAATACAAACTTGAAGATGGGGAAACTTTAATTGTAGAAGAAGAAGGAATTATTGCTTCTATAGGTGCAGTTGAAGAAGAAGTTGAAGAAGAAGTAGAAGCTGCTGAAGATAAAAAAGAAGAAATGGAATATGCTACTAAAGCAGAACTTTCTGAAATTAAGGCAATGATTGACGAAATAAAAGCAATGATTGAACCTAAAGAAGAAATGAGTGAAGAAGTAGAATCTAATACTATTAAATCTGAAGAAACTACAACTAAAACGGTTTATGCTGAAAAGGAAGAAGTAAAAGAAGAATTAGCTGCTGAAACACCAGTAGAAAAAATTACTCACAATCCTGAAGCTGAATCTAAACCAAATTTAAACCTATACGCACAAAAAAGAGCATTAAGCACAGCGGATAGAGTTTTACAAAGAATTTCACAAATAAAAAAATAAATAAATAAATTATGGCAACTACAACTAGTATTACAACTACTTATGCAGGGGAGTTTGCAGGACAATACATTTCTGCTGCACTTTTAAGTGGTACGACAATTGAAAACGGTGGAATTACCGTTAAACCAAACATTAAATTTAAAGAAGTATTAAAAACAGTTTCTACAAACGATATCGTAACAGATGCAGCTTGTGATTTTGTTGGAACTTCTACTATTACACTTGACGAGCGTATTCTACAACCAGAATACCAACAAGTAAACTTACAATTATGTAAGAAAGATTTCCAAAATGATTGGGATGCAATTTCTATGGGCTATTCAGCTTTTGATTCACTTCCTCCTTCATTTTCTGATTTCTTAATTGGACACGTTGCTGCTAAAGTAGCACAAAGAACTGAAACTTCTATTTGGGAAGGTTCTACTGCAACAAGCGGACAATTTGATGGATTAACTACTTTATTGGGTGCTGATGCTGCTCACACAGGTTCAACTAAAATTACAGGAGAAGCTATTACTGCTGCAAACGTAATAGCTGAATTAGGAAGTATAGTTGATGCACTACCTTCTGCAATCTATGGAAAAGAAGATGTAAAAATCTATATTTCACAAAACATTGCTAAGGCTTATGTATCTGCACAAGCTGCTTTAGGTTACAGAGATTTATACAACGTAGGACAAACTGAAATGAACTTTCAAGGTGTTCCATTATTCGTTGCAAATGGTCTTGCTGCTAACGCTGCTATTGCTGCTGAAACTTCAAACCTTTACTTTGGTACAGGTCTTTTATCAGACCATAACGAAGTGAAAGTAATTGATATGGCTGATATTGATGGTTCTCAAAATGTACGTGTTGTAATGAGATTTACAGCAGGTGTACAATACGGAATTGTTTCTGATATCGTATCTTACGGAATCGGACTATAATAATAAGATTAACTAACTTAAAGGGTGGGTAAGCCGAATTTGTGCCTACCTACCCTTTTTTAATATAAAATAATATGGCTTGTGATTTAACCAAAGGTAGAAAAGAACCCTGCAAAGATGTAGTAGGTGGTCTTAAAGCTGTTTACTTTACTGATTTCGGAGATTATGGAACGGTAACAGAAACAGATGACGAGATTACTGATATGACAGGAACTTTTGTGGCTTTTAAATACGAATTAAAAGGAAATAGTAGCTTTGAACAGGCTATTACTTCTTCACGTGAAAACGGAACGACTTTCTTTGACCAAACTTTGACACTTACTTTGAAAAAATTAAGTAAAGAAGATAACAAAGAATTAAAACTATTAGCTTATGGTAGACCACACGTAGCTGTTGAAGATTATAACGGAAATGTATTTGTTATGGGATTACAGCACGGAGCGGAAGTAACAGGTGGAACTGTTTCTACTGGTGCTGCAATGGCTGACTTATCGGGATATACTTTAACGCTAAACGCACAAGAAGTAAAACCTGCTAACTTTGTTAATGCACCAACAGCTGCTGACCCATTTGCAGGAATGACTAGTGCAACGGTAACAGTAACAGAAGGTACAAATTCTTAACAAGGGTAAAAATTACTTTTGTTCTATTAACAAGGGTAAAAAAGAATTTCATTTTGATAAATTAGGGTGGCTATACGCTACCCTTTTTTTATGTCTTATAAATAACAAAAAACAAATAATCTTATTGTATATATATGATAGTATTAGAAGAAAGTGCATCAACACAAATAATTAATTTTATACCACGTCAATTTGTAAGTGGAGATACTTATAATGTAACTATTATAAATGAAACTACAAATACAGAAGTGTATAACCAAGATACTACTGAAATCACAGAACACTTATATCATAATCAATTTAGTGCGGTGTTTCCAGTAAAGCAAGATATAACCTATACAATAACTGTAACAGGAAGCGAAGTAGTATATAAAGATAAAATCTTTTGCACTAATCAAGCGGATGTTACTTCTTATAGTGTAAATGAAGGTGCATATATTTTTAATGATACAGATAACGAATTTATTACAGTATAATGGATAACTTACATATAGTTAATTTAGCTTCATACAATAGACCTAAAATCAGCGAGGATAAAAATCGTGATTGGGTAGATTATGGAGAAGATAACGATTACTATTCTTACTTAATTGAACTTTACACTAATTCAACAACTAACAATGCTATTATTAATGGTGTTAGTAATATGATTTATGGTAAAGGATTAGATGCACTAGATAGTAATAGAAAACCAAATGAATACGCTGCAATGCGTTCTATATTTTCTGATAGTTGTTTAAGAAAAATAACACTTGATTTAAAATTATTAGGAGAAGGTTCTATACAGGTTCTTTACAAAGATAAAAAAGTAGTAAAAGGAGAGCATTTTCCAAGACAAACATTACGAGCAGAAAAATGTAATGAAGATGGACAAATAGAAGCATACTATTATTATCACGATTGGGCAAAACTTAAAAGAAGTGATAAACCTAAAAGAATCGCAGCATTTGGATTCGGAAATGGTACTGAACCTGAAATAAAAATTATTAAAAAATATGTTTCAGGATATGACTATTATTGTCCTGTAGATTATCAAGGTGGTTTAGCTTATGCAGAACTAGAAAGTGAAGTATCTGATTACCTTATTAATGATGTACAAAATGGATTTAGTGGTACAAAGGTAGTAAACTTTAACAATGGTGTTCCTGACCAAGAGAAACAGATACAAGTCAAGAACGATGTAATGCGTAAATTGACAGGAGCACGTGGAGAAAAAGTAGTAATTGCATTTAATAATAATGCAGAATCTAAAACTACTGTTGATGACATTCCATTAAACGATGCACCTCAACACTACGAGTACCTTTCAAATGAATGTTCTAATAAGTTAATTGTAGCACATAGAGTAACAAGTCCATTACTTTTAGGAATTAGAACTGAAAACAATGGTTTAGGCTCAAATGCAGACGAAATAAAGACCGCTGCGCTACTTTTTGACAATATAACTATAAAACCCTATCAAGACTTAATTACCGATGCCTTAGACGATATATTAGCGGTTAATGGGATTAGTTTAAAACTTTACTTTAAGACTTTACAACCTTTAGCATTTATTGAAACTGATAATGCTATTACTGATGAAGCACGTGAAGAAGAAACAGGTGTAAAAGATGAATTAACATTATCTAAAGAAGAAAGTTTTGATGACAATGAAATGTTTGATTTACTTAGTGAGTTTGGAGAAGAAGAAGATTTAGAAAATTGGGAATTAGTAGATGAAAGAGAAGTAGATTATGACCAAGAAGAAGCATTAGATAAAATGATAAATTTAGCTTCAACAGGAACTGCAAGACCAAACGCTAAAAGTGAACAAGATGAAGTAACAAATGATTTAACAGCATTCAAGGTACGTTATCAATATGCACCATTAAAAACACAAGCAAACAGTAGGGATTTTTGTAAGAAAATGGTAAGTGCTAAAAAGATTTATCGTAAAGAAGATATTACTCAAATGAGTACTAAAGCAGTAAATGCAGGTTGGGGGTTAAACGGTGCCGCTACCTATGATATATGGTTTTGGAAAGGCGGTGGAGCGTGTCATCATTTTTGGATGCGTAAAACATATATGGCAAAAGGTGTACAGCCTGATGCAACTAACCCTAAAGCAGAAGTAAGTGTAAACAAAGCAAAAAAGGAAGGTTTTAAACCTGAAACAAACGACCCTAAAGTGGCAAAACGACCGAAGGATATGCCTAATCAAGGATTTGTAAATAAATAAGAAATGGCAGAAGCAATACTAATAACACGAAAAGACGTAGTAAAGTTTACTGCAATGAATGGTAATGTAGATACTGATAAATTTATTCAGTACATAAAGATTGCACAAGATGTACATATCCAAAATTATATTGGTACTGAACTTTTAAAAGCTATACAAGCTAAAATTACAGCAAGTACATTAACAGGGGACTATTTAAGCCTTGTAGTGGACTATATAAAGCCTATGTTGATACATTGGGCAATGGTTGAATACTTACCCTTTGCAGCATATACAATCGCTAATAAGGGCGTTTATAAGCATAGTTCTGAAAATGCTGAAAATGTATCAAAAGAAGAAGTAGATTTTTTGATGGAAAAAGAACGTGATATTGCACAATATTATACAGATAGGTTTATATCTTATATGAGTTTTAATGCAAGTTCAAAGTTTCCTGAATACTATACAAATAATAACGAGGATGTATATCCTGACAAAGATGCAAGTTTTGAAGGATGGGTGCTGTAAACAAATACAAACCAAAAGAAATTAATATAATTAGATTAGAAAAATATTTAAAAAAAATATCTAATAAAACGAATAATGAATTATGGCGCAAGAAATAATTAATATTGGTACTACACCTAATGATGGTACAGGCGATCCGTTAAGAACTGCATTCAATAAAGTAAACGAAAACTTTACGGAATTATATACAGATGATGCAGGAGATGTTAATTCAATAGAAGCAACAGCACCAATTGCTAGAGATAATGCAACAGGAGCAGTTACAATTTCTTTGAGTGATTTAGGAGTTACAAGCGGAAAACTTGCAGCAGATTCGGTAATTACTGATAAAATATTAGATTTAAATGTTACAACTGCTAAAATTGCAGATGATGCTGTTACAACGGATAAATTAGCAAATTCAATTAATACTACAATTACTGATTTACAAACTGACAAATACGATAAAACAGGGGGTACTATTTCAGGAAATGCTACAATTACAGGTAATTTAATAGTAGACACAAATACTTTATATGTAGATTCAAGTAATAATCGAGTTGGGATAGGGACTGATAGTCCTTCTTCTAAATTAGAAATATCAGGTGCAACAGGTTCGTATGATTCTGGAATAGGTTTTAATGCTACAGGTACAGGAGCAAGGGTTTATAGAACTTTTATTGATACAAGTGGAACTTTTAGGTTTGATGATGTATCGGCTGGGTTTTTAACAAGATTAGCTATTAGTACCAGTGGCAACGTAGGAATTGGGACTACGAGTCCTAATGCTAAACTTAAAATTGAAGGTAGCGGCTTTACAAATGGGTTATCTATAAAATCTGCTGGAAATTCAGGAACATATCCTTTTATGGTTACTTATGCATCAGGTACTGAAGGAGATGCTTTTTGTATTGATGATAATTTAAACGTTGGGATAGGGACTACGAGTCCTAATAATAAACTTACTGTTTCAGGAGATGGTGGAGGTAGTGCTATTTCTTATTTTAATAATACTAACTCATCAGGATATGGTATTTTAATTAATACGCCTGATGCGAATAATGCAAGATATGCTTTAAGGGTAAATACAGGAGCAGGAACAGTTTTTAATGTAGGCAACGGAGGCAACGTAGGGATAGGCACTACTAGTCCTTCAACTGAATTGCACGTCAAAGCTCCAAGTGGATATGCTGAATTAAGGTTACAAGGCGCATCTGGAAGTGGTAGCACAGTTGAGTTTTATGATGACACTACAAAACTTGGAGATATATATATTGACCCATCCAAAAACATAGTGTTTAGGAATGCTTCAGAAAGTATGAAAATTACAAGTGGGGGCAACGTTGGGATAGATGTGTTAAGCCCACAAGAACGCCTTGATGTTGGCGGTGTGATGAGAGCCTTCGGATATGAATCTAGAAGTGGGACAAATGGCATTACACAATATACAGGGAGCTTTTTTAATATATTTTGGACAGGTTCAAGCGCACAATTATATATAGATACTGCTTCAGTTGGTACAATAACACTTACTTCTGATTATAGGGTTAAGAAAAATATTGAAACACAAAACGCTTCAGCGATAGAAAGAATAAATGCATTAAGACCAGTAAAGTATGAGTATGCTGATTATGAAAATATATTTGTTGCTGATAACATACAAAGAGAAGGATTTATAGCACACGAAGTTGCTCAAATTATACCTAGTGCCGTAGAAGGAGAGAAAGACGCTGAAAACGCTTTCCAATCATTAAAACTAGATGCAATGTTGTCGGTTGCTGTTAAAGCAATACAAGAACAACAAGAAATAATAAACGAACTAAAAGCAAGAATTGAAACTTTAGAAAACCAATAAATAATGAATTACACTTGGAATAACAAAACAGTAGATACTTACCCTACACTAGAGGGTAATAACGACGTAATCTTCAATGTTCATTGGAGACTTACAGGACAAGATGAAGATGGAAACGTAGGTAGCACTTACGGAACTCAATCTTTAGAAACCTCAGACCTTTCTAATTTTACAGCATTTGCTGATATTACAGAAGAAGATATTAATGGATGGGTTGAGACAGCGCTAGGAGAAGAAAGAGTTGCTGAATTAAAAGCTAGTATAGACGCTCAAATTGCAGAGCAAATAAACCCTACAATAGTTACAAAAACTATTGGAGTATAACAATTATTAATTAACCTTTAAATTTAAGTAAAATGGCAAAAAACGAA
>Ga0208643_1001789_pt1 | contig 11288 bp, 24 predicted proteins | sample VirMetDEL_Nov_12_FD_184516 | JGI IMG/M metagenome (GOLD analysis project Ga0208643, IMG submission 184516) | Aqueous microbial communities from the Delaware River and Bay under freshwater to marine salinity gradient to study organic matter... | ecosystem: Environmental > Aquatic > Marine >... | reverse complement strand
GTGTGTGACAGTCATCATTTAAAGCTTGCATTTCAGGATTAAATAGTGTTGGGTTTAGCTGGTAACAGTTGGCATAGAAATTGCCGAGGGGATAACGGGAGAGTTGGCACGATTATTGATTGACCCATACGCAGAAATTTTACTAGGATAAATAGCCGTATATTTTCCGCATAGGTGACATGTAAACTCCATTTTCACATTGCCCATTATTTGAACCTTTGTCAGACCTTTGCATTTTCTACATCTTATATCGACTCGTATTTGCATAGTATGACCTTTTATAATGGTGACACCTTACGGGTGTCAATCGCCGTGGGAACGCACGGAACAGCGGCTACACCGTTTTAAACTTGCAATACATCAATTCTTTCATGGGCACGCATGGTGGCTTTTTCATTCCTTCCAAGCCCCTCGCGTAAATAAACAATATGAACCTTTAACGCCCCAACCGTTACCAGTGCCGATATACCACCAGTAACAAGCGCGGTGACAAAAATCAATATCAATTGTGAGAGTTCCAATTTATTTCCCCGTTTTTACGTTCTGATAGTTTACACCAAAAGAAGCCCCGACAATAGTAGTCCAAGCACCCGTAATAGGTAGAAACAAGCCGCTTAATACGGTCATTGCCTCGGTAGCCCCTGCACTATCGGTAAACGCTGACAGGTAGCCTAGCACGACCATATTAAATAGGTAGAACCCGTAAGCAATACACGCAAACCGTGAAAGGTCACGCCGCATACGACCATTGGGATCAAGGGTTTTAAGTTTTAATACGGTAGCCTCTGCACTTTCGAGGTCGGTTTCTATCCACTCGGTGGCGATGTTTTCTATTGACTTTACAACGTTGCCCCATAAACCAAACATTACGCCACCATACCATAATTATATTTACCCGCGATACGTGTCCAATAAGTAAATTTATCACGATTGTCGAGGTGTAACATATTAGATGGGCGAGTGTCGGTATATAAACCAATCCCCGTAAGTCCCACACTTTTGGCAATTTGAAAAGCACGCTGTCTATCTTCTAAAGTATCCATGCCTTGTGGGAAAACGTCAACCGCTCGCACTTCGCCCCATTTTAAAACGTTGTGCATAGAACCGCTTTCGTCTTTACGACCTAGACCGTCGGGGTGCGAGGTTATCACAACAGGCGCGCCCCATTTTTCACGGAACAAATCAAGTTTTTGTAATAAGTCCTGTGACATTAAAGGCCACCATATACCAAACTCACTTCGAGAAAAATATTTTAATTCTAACATTTCGTTTTTCACTGTCCGATATCCCCCGTAAAATAAGAATAAGAAAAAAGCCCCTAACGCGACATTTTTAAACATTTTTATAAACCGTATATTTCGTCTAAAGTACTTAGCTTTAAATCAATTTCGCTTAAAAGTTTTTCGTTTTGTGTTTCTTCTCTTTCGTTTAAAAGAGCCTTTTTAACACTAGCGTGCATTTCTTTTCTTTCTTCTAACGACATTGTCTCTATAAAATTATCCATTATAGCACCTCATAAATTACGTATCGATAGACACTTGCAGCAGTACCTACCGTGTATAAGCCTAGTCCAGCGGGTATAAATAAAGGTGTTTGTGAAGGGGAAGACCCATAAGTCGCGACACTAACGGCCAACAAAATAGCATCCCCCCATGCGACTGGCGCAGAAGTGTCAACCCCAACAGACGCAACGCCAGTACCCGCAGTAACGGCCAACGCATGGTAAATCACAACACCGTTCGTATTAGCCGCAGGTGTCACCAACGTGCTAACGTTTGTACCGACCGTTCTCGATGTTATAGCGTTTCCCGAACCAAAATATTTTTGTGGATTAACCACTATCGTATTCAAAGAACTCATAATTAAAATACCGTATATGAAATGGCGAATGTATCAGCCGCCGCGTTAAAACAATAGATAGCCGCTTTAGTCGATAGTGTGATCGAACCACCAACGGGCAAAGGTATCCCCCGAGTCGCGCTTGCACTACTTGATCCTATTCGACTTTCGTTAGTGTTACCACTTAGAGATGTGATAATAGCCTCAGACCGCCCACTATTAGCGGCCAGTAAAATAGTATTAACGCCAGCGGTCACGGTAACATCGGTCGCGTCTTCCAACGTGGTAGGCAGCGCGATAGTCACGCTACCGCCATACTTGCCCGCGTCACCACCTTCAGCGATAACCATTGTTATATCGTTTTGTGATCCTGACATATCAGTCACAAAAAATTCAGTAAACTTTTTATTAGTTCTTACGTAGTCACCTTCGTTTAAAATAGCAACGTCACCACGGTCAGTTTTTAATTGAACCGCACCCGTTGCACTTTTTAACCAAATATAATCCCCAAGTACTGCGACATTGCCGCCGCTATTAGCGGATAATAATCTATTAATACCTAGCATTATTTCACCTTCTTAATGATTAGGACGATACCGACAACAACAGCCGCCACCGATAAATATTTAATCGCAACCTTCATTGTTGCCGAATCGTTAGCACTCGAAAGATCAGCACTCGCACCACTGGCCGCGTTAATACTTTTTAACGTGTCACTTAGTTGCATTTGTTGATTGTTTACCACGTTACTACCAAAATCAAGTAATTGACTTAAACCGTTGCCCGCAAAGTCAAACGATCGATCAATAGACCCATAATCACTTAACGCGATGTCGCCAGTATCACTGAAAACGGTAGAGCTTTCTAAACCGCTAATGTTTTCGTTAGTAACGTTACTGGTAGTATCAGCACTGGTACTGGTTGTTGATGCTTGTCTCGAACTGCTACTACTCATAACTATTCTCTCAGGAGTACATATTCTGTTTGTGTGAATCCATATTTTTTACCCATCCATTTAGCAAACGCGGGTTTAAAAGTATGAAAGCGTATTTTCCAGTTATTTTTTTCTACTATCGGTAAAACATGATCGCAAAATTGCTCAATGTTTTTTCCACGATAAGTACAAATAACTAAAACATGGTAATTTTTAAAACGGTCATATTCTAGGCGTGTAATACAATAACTTTCGCCCCCGTTTATTTCCCATAATTCCGAAACATTATTTTTTATTTCAATATCAAATAATGCCTCGTAACCGTCCAACGTATCGCCTAAACCCTCGATAGCTTTTTCTGTTAGCGTGTCGAGTTTTAGAATAGATAACATTTTATAAATAATTCTTTTTCTTGGCGAATAAATAAGCCACAACAACAGCAGCGGTAATTAATAGGGTTGTTGTTGGTATGGCAAAACCACCACCGCCACCACTACCGCTACTACCACCTATACTGATACCACCGTATCCAAGGTCACCACTTGCGCGGATGTCACCACTTGCGCTACGGCTTGAATTTGACGCTGCACTTGATGCGCTCTGACCGCCACCGCCACCACTCATACCAGCCATTTATATCACCTTCATTTTTTTAAGAACGACAAAACCGACCACGCCAACGACTGCCAATTTTATAGCGGAGTTTGAAACGTCAACGGCGGCTTCGCCTGTTTTATCGACAAAATAACCGCTAGTACCCGCAAGGGCGCTCAAGGCCAACGCACCGAAAATTAATAACGGCATTACTTTATGCTCTTTTTAACAATGACGATAGTCGCCACGACAGCAAGAAAGCCCAAACCATAACCAACGTATTTTCGTGGGATACCTAAAATATCGCCCCCGTTTAATTCGGTCGGGTTTGTTCTATCGTATTCGGTCAAATCCATTTCAGGATTACGTGAATAATTCTGATATTGGTATGGGCCATATTGCTCGTCCTCGACACCAAAATCTAAAATGCTACTCAACTCACCACCATAGGTGACAACTTGATCTTTAATTCTTCCTAATTCTTCTAGAAAACTAGCCATGTTTTAACCTGCTTTTCTTTTGATTAAAATGGCGGGTATTACTACCCGCTATTTAATTGATACCGTTATTTAATAAGAATTAAATTTCAGGAATACCAATAGTTTCGACTGTTAGCGGTACTTGACCAGCGTTAGTCAATGTTAATCGGATACGCAAATCTTGCACGCCCCGTGTTGCTAGACTTTCAGAACCGTTACCCTGTTCGGTTGGATCGTAAACCACAAAATCAGCCTGTGGAACACGCACACCGTCCGTTTGAATAGCGGCGTTTTCCGCAACACTACGTTCAAACTCAATAAAGTTATCACGTTCAATAACCAATTTCGTGTAAACGTTCGCGGCATGATTGCCAATAAAGATTTTATTAATGGTATCGCCTTTTGGTAAATCGGCAATTTCAAATTCACCCGCCGCGCCTGCGGTATAGGTATATTGACGCGTTTTGATAATTTGACCAACAGGGCGTGGCGCGCTCTGCATCGCTTTACACGATAGAGTAGTACCAACCGCAGCGGCGTCTATATCAATTTCCATGGCAAACGTGGTGATCTTATTGGGATCATCTAAAACGCCCGTACCGACACCCGTAAATTCAACACCAGCGCGGGTTTTTAAACCGTAGCGATTCATATCGAAAGTAATAACACCACCAGCGGCGGCACGACCTTCGAATTTATTCATTGAATCAAGTTTAGTTAATTCAGTAATGCGGTGAATAACTTCACCATTGGCAACGATACGAATTTCATTTAGCTGTGCAAGTGTCGCACCGCCGTATGTAATGTAAAGTTCTTCGTACGTTCGACCGATAGGTAAACGTAGCGTAGCAGTTTGACCCGCCGCGACACCCTCAAACGAGGGCATTTTTCTTGTAGTTTTTGGCATTGCTTAAATCTCCAGTTTTTCGATAGTTTTAAGCGACTATCTAAAAAGTAAAATAAAATTAAATAAAATTAAAATGACGTATTAGGAATTAAAAAATACCTAAAAATTTCTCGTCACCTGTTAGCGCATTTTTTACAGCGGGTACACGGTAAGCGATTGCAAGGGCAACCATTGTTAGTGCGACAGTTGTAAGACGGTTAGTAGATAAAAGGTTACCCATGGTTATTCTCCGATTTCTTGATGATTATCTGCCACAACGTCAACGTTATCAATGACGCTAGTATTGGGTAGATTAGATGATGTTTCAATTTTTGGTTCATTGTCTGTACTTTTGGTTATTGGCACGGATTTTGCACCAGAGGGGGGAACCTTATCCCCTTTTTTCTTTCCTGTCAATAGCCCAATTGAAAATAAAATCGCACCACCTGCTAAAAATAATGGATTCATGTTGTTTGTTCCTTTTCTGATTAAGTGAATAAATGTAGTTTGGATAGTGCGCCCATGCGTTTTTTGTGATAATACTCGCCTATTTCTAAAAATTGCCCGTCCTCACGAATCGGCGCGGCGTTCCACTCTTGAGAGTGAACTTTACAATCCTCTAAACCCGTATTAAATAAAAATAACTGAGTGCATTGATCGCGCATGGTACGATGTATTAACGTGCCACGTTGAGCAATGTAATGATTGCGGTGTCCTCGGTGTCGCCCACGGGTTGCGGTACGTGTCATTTCCGCTTTATATTCCGCGCACGTTTCGCCCACTTCGTCAAAGAAAACCGCGCATTGGCGGGATTCGTTGTACACTTTAAAAAAGTCGTCAAAGTTGGCCGTTTGATAATCAGCTTGCCATTCAGGATCACCAACAGGATCATGTACCAAAACGGATATGCCTTGTGCTTTATAGGTTTGGGCTAGGCGCTTGGCTAAAATGCTTTTTCCACTTAGCGTCTGCCCTAATATCATTACGTGAGCCATCTTATTATGCCTGTAATGATGCGGATTGTGGCGGCGGTGATTGATGTGGCTTTTCTTTCGATTCTGCCCGAAAACCATGTTTCTTGAGTTTGCGGTTGATATACCATTTTTTAACACCACCAGCTAGTTTTTGAATACGGGATTGTGTTTTTGGCATGGTGAAGCGTGGCAAGGCGTAAGCACCAACGGCCACGGCCAACGCCATAGAAGGTGGTAGATCGGTTTTTCCTGTCACCTCGAAATAATCCGCGAAAGCGTTTTCGAGCATGGTTTTTTCATTTAAACCAATTTGTTCATTTACTCGGGGTTGCCACTCTTCACCACCAAACGCCATACCGAGCGACATTAGCATGTTAGCGGATACCGTACCCGCCGCACGTGCCTGCATTTGTTTTTCGGCTTGAGGGTTGCTTGTTTGTCCTGAACCACCGACGTAGCTTTTTTGTGGCTTTGTTGCGCTGTTGGGTTTGCGGCCTGCCTTTTTGATAAGCTTACCTTTTGTCGAGGTGGTAGGCTCGCCCGCTTTGTTGGTTTTATGAACCGTGGGATCAAACGCGTTTCCATCAACGTCCGTGAGATGCGAATATTGTGCCAACTTCTCATTTTCGTTTAGAACTTCTTGTTCTATCGCGTGCAGTTGCACATCGGGCATTGATCCGCTAAGATCATCAGCAATCGAGTCTAGTGTATTCGATTCGCGCTTCGACGGAGGCGCGCCCCCCTTATCTTCTTGTTGAGATTCGGGCGGCTTTTCTAATTCGGGTTTGTTGTCGCTGTCTAATTCGGGTTTCATTTTTATGTTCCAATTGATGAATTGCAAAAACTATGCCAAAAAATAACACAAATACAATTCACGTGCAACGATTAAAAGCAATTAGACCCTTCGTGAATTTCAATTACGATTTGCGGAAACCATTAACTCAATACCAAAAATCGAAGATTAAAACCTATTTCGATGAAATAGATCAATTAACCGCCCGACCGTATCAGACCTACAGACCACGTATAAAGGGACATCTTAAAAAGGCGCAAGAGTTCGCCCAACACGAAAAGCAATTAGCGGGTTTAAAAGTCGCGTTTATTCCGATTTCGAACCCGAAACAAAAAACTAAAATCTCCTTTAATAAAGGTGGCGAATTAATAGCAGAAACCGAACACGTGCGAACGCGGTTTATTCCGTTTGATCAAGAAGCCCTATTAATAGACCCTGTACAGCATACGATTGATTTAATAGAAGACAGTAACGGAAAACGCTTTTCGATATTGGCGGGTAAATTTGAGATACCCAATAGTTACAGTCGCGCCCGTTTACCAACGTGGGTGGGAAAGCTGTCGCTGGCCTATTCAAACCCCGATAAAAATAACTATTTCGGAAATTGGATGATAGGACTTAATAGTCACACCTTTAAAGAACAATCTAATTTTGACGAATACCGAAAAACCAAAAGCGAGGCGAAAGCGAAAATTCAAAAAGAACGGAAAAACCGAAAACGACGAAAAACCAAATAACTATTAAATAGAGGCCACGCTATTATGGAAGTTAAACACTTAATAATGATAAACAATAAACACTACGAATCGATAGATAGACTTTGGGATAATTCAAGCCCTCACATGTCACGCATTATGGTTAGGTTTAAGAACGGGCGCAAATTGTCTCTGATTAGGGGGTTTGGTTCACATGGTTACGAAGATGATTTATTCGAGGTTATGACAACATCGGAAATTACAGAAACCGAAGACGGTGTTTTAGGGCATTTATCGGTCGAAGAAGTTAACGACATTATAGAAAAAGTGGGGCGACTACAATGAAAGTTAAACACCTAATCGAATTATTAAAACAGCAAAATCAAGACGCCGACGTGTGGCTATCGTTTGACGAATTTCACGAAGGCGAAGTGAACGAAGTCGAATGCGACAAAGACGGTAAATTGGTGGAATTATCAACTTTTAACTATTAAGGAACAACAATGGCTACAGCAAAAAATATATGGGTGGTGGATTCAGAAACCGACCCATTCAAAGCGGGGCGTATTCCGAAACCCTTTATATGGGGTATTTACAACGGATCCGAATATCATGAATTCCATACTACCGCCGATTTTATGGCATTCTGTGAAACCCTAGAAAACGCGATAGTGTACGCACATAACGGTGGTAAATTCGACTGGCATTTCATTACCGATTATTTCACACCGTTTGAACCCGTTATGATTATCGCGGGTAGACTTGCGAAATTCAAAATAGGTGACGTTGAATTCAGAGACAGTTATAACATTTTACCAATGCCCCTGTCAGCATGGCAAAAAGACGAATTCGACTATACAATCCTAGAGCCCGAAGCGCGCGACCTTCCACAAAACAAAATAAAAATATCGAATTATCTACGATCTGATTGTGTGAACCTCTTTAATATGGTATCTGAATATATCGACCGCTACGGGCTACACCTTACACAGGCAGGCACGGCGTTAAAAGTATGGGAAAAAATCGCGGATATAAAAGCCCCAAAAACCAATAAAACATTTTACGATTCTGTTTTGCCGTTTTATTATGGTGGGCGTGTCGAATGCTTTAAAAGTGGCGTATTCAATCAAGAATTTAAAGTGATTGATATTAATAGCGCCTACCCGTTTGCTATGAAACACTTACACCCCTATGGGAATTCTTACGACCTGAGCGACGAGCTACCGAGAACGCGCGCCCATACCCAACGTGCCTTTATAACGATAAAATGCATTAGCATGGGCGCGTTTCCTTTTCGCGATAAAACGGGCTTAAACTTCCCCAATGACAATATAGAAAGAACCTACACCGTGACAGGGTGGGAATTTTTAGCCGCAACCGAAACCCACACGATAAAAAACTGGGAAATAATAGAAGTGTTATCGTTTAACGATTCGATAAGATTCGATAATTATGTCGACCATTTCTACGATATGAAAAAAGAAGCGAAGGTCACCGATGACAAGGCGGGGTATATTTTCTCTAAGTTATTTTTAAATTCTCTTTATGGTAAATTTGGGGCGAACCCTGACAACTACAACGAATACACCATAGTGCAACCACGCTTTATAGAAGCCGCCGAGGGTGACGGTTTTGATTATTGTGCTGATCTTGGAAAATGGGCATTGTGTAGTAAACCCTTAGACGAAGAGAAAGCGCGCTATTACAATATAGCGGTAGCGGCAAGCATAACTGGCTTTGTTAGGGCTTACCTATGGAAAGCAATCAACGCGTGCGATGGTGTGATGTATTGTGACACTGATAGTATCGCGTGTGAAAATACGGGTAATTTGGAGTTAGACCCAGAAACATTGGGCGCGTGGGATGTCGAAGCCGATTGTGATTATGGGGCTATCGGTGGGAAAAAGCTTTATGCTTTTAAAACCAAAACAGGCGATTGGAAAACAGCCAGTAAAGGGGTACGCTTTACACCCGAACAAATAATAAAAGTCGCGGAAGGCGAAACCGTTACGTACAATCCAGAAAACCCCAGCTTTTCCGTAAAACGTGGAATTAAATTTATTTCACGAAAAATACAGAAAAGCGCTTGATAATGTTTTAAATGAGAGTATAGTGGATTTTGTGGTTGAGGGGCGAACTTCCCACGCATAACAATCAATATTAAGATGCCTAATAACTTAAACTTTTAATAAACGGAACACACTATTATGTCAAAAGCAAAATTCGTACCAAAAATCTTAAAGCAACTTGTTTTACCTATTTTACAAACAAAAGTAGACGAGCCTGTATATGTTAAGTTTGTCGAAAAGATTGTCGCGAAAGAAAAAATCGAAAAAGACAGTACTGGTGTTGAAACCAAAGGCGAAATTTTTGTAGCGCATATTGTTAACCTTGAAACGGGTGAAGAAAATCACCTAGTCATGGGCAGCGTGCTACTGTCAACACTGTTTGAATCATACCCCGATGATAGTTATGTCGATAAAGGTTTTATGGTAACAAAGGGCGCAAAACGTGGTACAGGTGCACGTGGGTATCATCCTTATATGCTTGCGCAAATCGAAGTATAACAAGCGGGTAAATTTTATTAACTAATGGAAATATAGGGGCTTAATTGCTCCTTTATTTTAAGGCTACATTATGAAAAGAAAAACGGATATTGTAATCGGTACGTTTATTGTAGTATGTGCCCTTCTCGCTTTGGCGTTGGTAGGTATGCTATGAACGCGCACTATTTTGTCATTGAAATTTATGTACGCGGTCAACTTAAAACGATTATCGAAAAAGATACCATGCGTGAAGTGTCGCAATTTTTGGTACGGGTTGAACCTTACGAAGTCACCAGCCACAATGATTGTAGAGTTGATATACATAAGGCGTATGTATCGTCTAAGCAGCGTGTAGGCTTAATCCAGTTTATGTGTCGTGATACCGAAATGGTTACACGCTTGGCGCTTAAACACTATATTAAAGGGGTGAAATGATTATGATTATTCACCACAGTATAAAAAAAGAAAGCAAAGAAGATATAGAAAAACGCCGTCTGTCACATACCTGTCCTGTTATACGAAAACTTAATAAAGTGATTAAAGAGTTAAAGTCAGAAAATAAAAAGTTTAGACCGCTTTATATTTTGACGGAATTAAAACTCGCTATAAATTACCTTCCAGAAGGGGAGGCGACAAAGGAATTGTTAAGGGATATATTAGACCTTTCGCTAACCACCATACAGACAGAAAAGTTGGACGATGTACCGATTTTGACTACTTATACGGTGACAGCAACAAAACCGAACGAGACTATAATTAAAAAAGTATCTGCAATAAGCGCCGAAAGGGCAGGGAAAAGTATGCTTTTTAGTTATCCTAATCATATTGTTACAGTTGAAGAGGTGGAAAAATGAACGCGCTAGGCTTATTTTTAATCGTTTTTGGTGTTATCGCTTTTGTCTCTACTTGGTTGTCTATTGTTATTGTTCAGTCGAACACAAACCGCTCTAATAAATACGACCTTGAGCGGTTAAGGCGTGATTATAAAGAGTTGGTGAACAAACAGGAGGCGTTGTTGGCACGTCTAAAACTAAGACAACACCAAAATAAATATTTATATACGTTTGAAAAGGTGAAGAAATAAACCGTTCCCGCGGCGATTGGTTGCCGTAAGCAACTAACTATATTACAATGTTTATCCACTTACTTAATTAGGAATATGAAAATGACAGCTAGAAATAACTTAGTAGAACTATTAAAAGATGTTAGTGTTTTTATCGACTCTGAACATTTTAACGATGTACGTGGTAAAGATCGTTTGCCTTATATTAATCTTAAACAGGCACTTGGTGACGTTGTCGCTGTTATGCCAGAAGAAGTTGAGGAAGAAGCGCTAGACGTTTCCAATGATGAAGAAGATGAGACTATTGACTCTACAGAAGAAAGTTAGTCCTTTTTCCGCTTGACCCTCGTAAGGGGTCACCATAAATCAATAATCGTGCCAACTCTCCCGTTATCCCCTCGGCAATTTCTATGCCAACTGTTACCAGCTAAACCCAACACTATTTAATCCTGAAATGCAAGCTTTAAATGATGACTGTCACACAC
>Ga0208643_1001785_pt1 | contig 11304 bp, 4 predicted proteins | sample VirMetDEL_Nov_12_FD_184516 | JGI IMG/M metagenome (GOLD analysis project Ga0208643, IMG submission 184516) | Aqueous microbial communities from the Delaware River and Bay under freshwater to marine salinity gradient to study organic matter... | ecosystem: Environmental > Aquatic > Marine >... | reverse complement strand
TGCTGGTGAGACCATTCCTTTGACCTCTGATGTTTATTTCGATAAGAAAGAAATGCAGTGGTTTATCGATTCTTACTTGAGCTTCGCAGTAACTCCTAACCGCGCAGAAATGGCGGCAGGTATCTTTAGCTCAACAGTAGCTTAGTACAACTTTAGAAGCCCTTCCATGAGGGGCTTCAATAAGTGGTATTTTTAACACTTAGGTATATGAACAATTAGGTTCATATATCTGTTTTCTTTGCAAAGGAAATAGTATGGATGAATTAGAAGCAGTACAAATGCTTTTACGAGCAATAGGCTCAAGTCCGGTTAACAACTTAGATGTTGCTCACCCAGACATGGCCAATGCACGAGCTTGTATAAACAGGTTACGTAAAAGTGTACAGAAAACAGGTTGGTGGTTCAACACCGACTACAACGTAGTATTCCAAGCCGATGTTCTTGGCGAAGTTAGAATACCAAAAGAAGTTACGAGATTTATAGCGTCAGACGCACAGTTTGTTAAGCGTGGCAGAAAAGTATATAACTCGCAAACACAGACATTTAATATTGGTGCTAGTGTAACAGCATTAAAGACAGTACGTAGCCTAGAGTGGGCAGAGTTGCCAGCTAGTATACAAGAGTACGCAGCTTACTTAGCTTGTTCTCAGTTCATCAGTGATGAGATTGAAGACCCTGCAAAAGAAGAGAAGTATCAGAGACTAGCAGGAATATCTAAAATTGATGTAGACGAGGAAGATTTAGAATCGATAAAGGTAAATGTGTTCCATAACAGTAGAGTAAGTAGAGCACGTTCTGGACAAACACCTTATCACAGTCAAGTTAATCTTCGTCCAAACAGCTATAGCTAGGGGCAGGTCATGAGGATAGAAGGAACATTTAAAACACCTATACATGGGATAAGTACATTATCACCAAGAAATAGGGCAGATGGTCATGCAGAGAAACAGTTAAATCTACGTTCTGACCCAGTACAAAAGTTAACACGTAGACCACCACTAGTATTCAGTGATAGTCTGATGGAAGTAAATTCAACCGACCAACTAATATATCACGAGTATAAGAAAGATGGTAAATTATTTAGTATAGTGGCAAACCAGAGTACTGGACGCGTTTCCGCATTTAAGGATAATGTACTAGTAACAGAAGTAAATCTGACACCCTACGTACAGTATGGTGATATAGCTATGAAAACTATAGAAGATACTACCTACATACTAAACAAGAAAGTTATTACACGTCGTGGAACATCTTTAGATGCAATAGAGAAAATTACACATATAAACATCACGTCAGCACTTAACTACGGTGAGAGTATTATCGTAGGTATTGGTAGCCCAGCGGATTCACCCGCATTACAGATAACCTACTCCGTACCAGACTTAGGTACAACCGACCCAGACTACGACACAGCAGATAAAGCACGTGCAACTGGTGCAGTAGCGACAGGTCTAGCAGCAGCTTTGATGTTAAGTCCAGCATTTTATACTACAAAGACAGCAATAGCGTTTGGTTCGACAGTGGCAATATATCATAAAACAGATGATGTGTTTGTAGATGTCTACATTGTAACAGGTCAAGGTGACCGTAGTTCTGTAGTATTCGGTGAGACAGTTGAGAATATAGAAGGCTTACCTTTGTTTGGAGTACATGGGACATTGATAACCATCAAACCTAATCCAGTAAGCGATAAAGGAACATACTATCTACAAGCAGAACGTACAGGTAGACTCTCAACAACATTAACGGCATTACCATATCTAGAGGAAGTAGTATGGGCAGAAGCACGTTCACCAGTACAAGCACATGACTTAGACGCATCAACACTACCACACACAGTAGTTTACGATACAGATACAGGTCTATTCACAATAGGTCAAGGTACTTGGAAAGAGAGACGTACAGGTGATGACGAATCATGCCCAACACCAGAGTTCTTAGATAGTAAGATTTTAGATTTAGGTCACTTCCAAAACAGAATAGTATTCCTAAGTGCAGGTATGGTATTCATGTCTGAGACTGATGACTATGAGAATTGGTTCAAAGCGTCTGCGATTAAGTTACTAGTAACCGACCCAGTGGGGATAGGTTCAAGTGCTGTAGATACTCAGAATATAGAACGTATAAGCTCACACAATAGAGATTTACTTTTAATATCACCCAATGGGCAGTTCAAGATTGATGGTAATACAGCAGTAACACCACAATCAGTAAGTATGCCTAAAGTGTCCTCATACGAATGTCAGACAAGCGTAGCACCTGTACCTATGGGTGATAGTGTTATGTTAGCAATACAACAAGGTGAGTCAGGTGGCGTATTAAACTATACAACTAGAAAAGCAACTGAGCAGGAATTTGGGGACAATGTATCTAGACATGTAGTAGGTCTAATGGCAGGTAACGTCAAAAGATTAGTAGGTAGTGTAAACTCGGACATGGTAATAATGATGACCGATACAGACAATACGTTATATGTATATGAACAATACTCGAATGCTGGTCAGGTATCTCAAAACTCATGGAGTACTTGGGAATTTCCAGATGATATTAATATCGTAGATTTAGTATTCTCAGCAAACACGCTGAAGGTAATAACTAAACAAAACTCAGCTTTATGTGTTTATAGTGTAGACTTGTATTCTAGGGTAACAGTAGCAACAGATGAAGTCTTCTTAGACTACATGCTTACACTACCTTCAACAACTGGCGATACAATTACATTACCTACCAACTATACCTATCATCCAGATACAGTAGTAGTGCGTGGACAAGGTTGTGAATTTCAGCTACACAAAGCAGAGTTTACAAAGGTTGGAGATACAATAACATTAACAGAAAACGTATCAGGTGGCACAGCTTGTGAAGTATACATAGGTGTACCTACACAAGTAAGATATATACCAACACGTCCTTTCAGAAGAACTCAGGATGGTCTGGTTATAACATCAGACAGGATACGTATAGCTAACTGGACCCTATCAGTAGTTGATACCCACGAGGTAACAATGAAGATAGATTCTGAATTTGTGGCATTAGATGACCAAACATTCAATGGGCGTATTCTAGGACAAACAAACAACAGAGTAGGCGAGAAGATTGCATACACGGGTGACGTAAAGTTTAGTTACTCTCAAGATGCAAGTTTAGCTAAAGTAGAGTTCTGTACAGAAGGTTACCTTGGACTTACAATAGATGGTATATCTTGGGCAGGGCAATACTACAAAACAAGTGGGAGACTATAGATGTCTATATACGCAGGAGCGATACAGCAAGGCGCTGTATTCGCAAACCTAGCATTGGGAGGCGACACGGCAGAAACAGCCGCAGCTTACAACTCAACCTTTAAAACTGTATCTAGTAAGATGGCAGCTAGTCGTGCACGTAATGCTTCGGAGAGAAACATCTCCGCAGTACTGCAAGATAAAGTAATGTCAAATACAAAAATCAGACAACAACAGGATGAAGCAGAAGCAGCAGCAAGAGTCTCTTCCGCACTGTCAGGAGCTAAAGGTGCATCAGTAGAGGCAACCATAGGCCAGACTAAAACTAATGAAGCACACGCACTCTCAGCTAGTAATAAAGCAGCAGCGCAAGCAATTGAGAATAGTAAAGCTGGTGTATACAACGCAACCATGCAAATGCAATCTAACGTAGCAGTACCTAAGTCATCCGTAGCAGGTAACCTGATGAACGCTCTATCCTCATTCGAGATGAATGATTTAAAGATAGCTGAAGCATTCTCAGCAGACTCTAAGAAAGACGCTGGTACACTATCAATTTAAGAGGACAACACAATGTCACAAACTGGACAGCCAGCTAGAACGGCAACCAGTGACGCAAATGCTAACTTTGTAAATCCACCCACTGTTAAATCAGCGGGTAGGACTGCAACGTCTACTAGTATTCGTGTCGCATCAGATACAGAACAAGCAGCACAAAACTTAGGTAGTTCGTTAGGCAAAGCTTTCCATTCAGTACTAAAGGAAAAGGCTGGTAACATAAACGCCAGACGTGAAATGGCAGGAGCTAACGCCCAAGGTAATGCAGCAGCGATAAGCGACATTAACAAAGACAAACAGCGCGGTGGTTGGGCAGAAGCTATATGGGGACAGAACCCAGAATGGCGAGGCATACAACAACGTGCAGTAACCAACAACATTATGCAGATGCAGTTAGAGCAATCTAATAGAATATCTGAATACGCAGCAGAAGATAGTGAGACTTATGGCAACCGTTTAACTGGCCAGCTAGAGACTCAACTAGAGAAGTATAAGAACGACCCAGAGACGCAACAGCTAATTACTGGTAACTGGGCAAAAGCCTCAGAGATGTTATCTAAGCAACAAGCTAAAGAGCACTACGGGCATTCGTTGCTACAAGCACAAGAAGTATCTTACAATGGTATAACAACCAAATTAGATATGTTCGGTATGCAAGCGCAACAAGTAACTAATGCAGATGGTGCAGCAGAGTTATCAGGTAAAGTACAAACATTCTTTAGTATGAAAGACTTGCCAAAGGGCCAAACCAAACAAGCATACAGAGCAGATATCGGTAGAGCAGTAGAAGCTAGTCTAGAACAAGGTAACATTGGTGCATATAACATGGCCAAAGAGAACGGTTTCTTTGATAACTACAATGAGGCAGAAGGTAAGAAACTTAACGCAGCCATAAAGAGATATGATACACGTGCATCAGCACGAGTAAACCTAACAGTAGCACAAAGCAAGAACGCTATACTGAAAGCAAAGACGACGGAAGAAGTTGATGCAATTATGGCAGAAGCTATGCAAGTACTAAAAGACCATGAAGGTAGAAGTTCTGGTACAGATGCTTTCGCACTATCCGTAGAAAAAGCACGTTATACAATACAGACTATGGAAGCACCAGCAGTAGAAGCTGCAATCAAACGTGAAGTAGAGTTCGATAAGAATGAAGACCTCATGGCAGACATACTAGGCGGGGAATCCGATGATATGTTACGTGGACTCGACATCGAAAAGGGAATTGTGGCAGCAGGAGAGGGTGATGCTTCTAAACTATTAGAGGTAGGTGCATACACGAAACCAGAAGAAACAGCGGCACATACAGAGATAGAACGCAAGATAGTAGCAGCAGCGATTGGGGATGAAGAAGTTACATCAGGTGATGTACCTAAACACATATTAGGAAACCCAGATGTAGCAGCACAGGTAGTAAGCCATTGGGCAAATACAGAAGGCTCTTCAAAAGTACTTAGTACTATGGCAACAGCATACATAAATGGGTTCGCAAGTAGTGCTATGGTAAATGAAGACCACCAGCCAACAGAAGCAGCACAAACTACTATGGCAGCACTTGCCCAGTTCGAGAGTGCGGATTTAGGTAAATTCATAAATACTCTAGGCAAAGATGGTTATGAGCAGTATATGGCTATCAAAGATGGGCATCTAACAGGCAAAACGTCTGATATGATACAAGACGAGATGCGTAAACTAGACGAGACCGCTGGCAATATGGACGACTACGCACCACGTTGGACAGATGTAATACCTGCGGGTTCCGGTAAAACACCACGTCAGTATGTGGGAGATATATACTATAAGGTTACAGATGGTCTATCATTAAATGGTGAAAAAATAGGGGAAATGATGGGCATCTACAAACAGGGAGTACGCCTAGGTAAAGGAGACCACGATTTCGCTAAAGACCATTTAACAACAATGATTAAGGATAAATCACGTGTAGTACATGGGAATATAGTATACAACGTAGATAAAGTAGGGTTAAGTGAACTGAAGTTCCCTAACTTTATGAAAGCTATGGAAGCACCTGACAATAATCTAATGGCTGGACAAATAGCCATAGCTATGGGAAACACTGAGAACGAGGCAGGTAAGATAATAACCAGTCTAGATAGCCCAGAGTTGAAAAAGACATTAAAAATAGAAGTAAGTCCTGAAGGTGGTGTATGGGTAAGAAGTAAGAAATTCCTACAACCTATATACATGTCCCCTGAGAAGTTACAAACGTACGAGAGTATCATTTTACAGAACGAAAATGATAAGACGTTAAAGAGAGAAATACAGAAAACTAGTCAGAGAGAACAAAACAAGCTGGATGATACTTTAGGATTTAGTAGAAAACAATAACAACAGTAGAGGGATAGCATGGCTACCATTACAGAAGCAATAGACGGTGATACGTTTAGACGTAAAGATGAGCAAGGGGGCGATTTATCAGACCTTAGAGTAGCTAACGTTAACACACAAGAGAGCGTTCATCGTGACGAGTCTAAGAACACTGACGAAGGCAGAGAAGCGTCAAAGTTAATGAAGACTGTGGCTGCTAGTGGTAACATGCGCCAAACTCATGACTATGGAAGAGACCACTACGACAGAGGTGTAGGTAGTGGTGTTAAGACAATTAATGGGGTAGATATAGACTTAGGTTTCGTAGCAATGGCTGCGGGTTATTCATCTTACAATACTCGTTTCGGTAAAGCAAAAGACCCAGCATTACATAATAGTTATAAGGAATTCTGGTCAGACAAAATGCCCTACCAAGCAGGTGAATTTAGAAAACCTATGGACCCAAAAGACTGGCAAGAGATTGCAGATGCTACAGTAGCATTCGATGAAGCATACTCAAACCTACAGAATGGTGAGAATAGTGCATTCCCTCAGTGGGGTAAAGAAGAACTACAAGAGAACTTCGACCAAGCATTATATAATCTACACAAGGACCAGAACAAGGTTGCACACTTTCAACATGCTAATGCAGGTTGGGGGAAGGAAGTTACAGCAGATAACTATACAGCCTCGGATAAAGATTCTATAATGTTAGCTATTGGGGATGACCCAGAGATGATGGAGAAGTATAACAGAACTATGCGTCAAGAAGGTTTATCTAATGTACGCTATCCTGAACAGGAGAAAGGTTTCTGGGAAAAGTTTGGTGCAACGTTCAGTCAGATGAGTTCTATAGCAAACCACACCAATGCAAGAGCAACGGGTGCAGCGCGACTCAATAAAGAAGTATACGACATTCCTGTAGAAGAATTTACTAAGGATGTACCACAGAACTTTCATGCGGCTATATTGGAAGAGGTAGATGTATATGGCGAAGCAGCAGGTATAGAGAAGCGTAGGCAGATACTAGAAGACATTACGACTCACAACATAACAGATAACATGCCTTGGTACTCCCAGTTAGGTTACGGGCTACTGACAGCGGTTACAGACCCACTATCTTATGTAGCGGGTGCAGGTGTAGCTAAGGGTGTTGGAGCAGCCCATAAAGGTGTTGCAACGTTCCAGCTGGCTAGTAATATACAAGGCCGTACATGGGCAGCAAGTGGTCTATTCAAGAACTCCGCTAAGGTAGTTACATATGCTGGTGCTGGTGCACTAGAGTCAGGGATAGTACAGTTACCACAACTAGGTGGTGATGCTATGTACACAGCACGTGACTACGGTATGGACATTGTAGTCGGTAGTGTATTGGGTACTGGTCTTGGTTTAGGTGTAGACGCAATTGGTGCAGGTGTGGCCAAACGTTCAGCTAATATAAAGCTAAGAAACAAAGAAATACTAGAGCAAGAAAAGCATGTCGAAGACATGAAAGAAGCTAAACACAGACCTGAAGCAGATGCAGAGAAAGAAGTAGAAATACAGAACGCTGGCAAATCTCAAGAGACTGTGAACGAGTGGGTAAGTGAAGTAGATGATACACCAAACGAAGTAGTCACTGGTCACGCTAACATCAACCAACCGCTACACAAACAGAAGTTCACTCCTTGGGAAGTAGTCAGTAAGATTTCTACTAAGAACTATCAGAAGGTTGCTAAAAAGGTTCGTAAGTTATTTCCAGAAGACTCTCATGTAGGTATATTAATTAACCAACAGATTGGATTGAATAACAAGAAACTTACACCAGCGACTAAATCTGTATCAGAAGAAATCAACTCAGAGATTATACACTTAGCATCCGTATACCCTGATGGTAAAGTACCAAAGAGTGTAGAGGATACTATAAGAGGTGTAGGTTATACACAGAAAGATGTACGTACAGTTAATGTAGTAGACCAAGTTCTACAAGGTAAGACAGCTAATCAGACAGGACTACTAACTAGATACGTAGATAAGCTAGAGAAGTTGGAGGGAGATAACGCACCCAAGCCTCTAACAAGCCTAGACTTCTATGCTCGCTTTAGTGACATTATGAACATGGGACGTAAAGCAGATAAAGATGATATATTCACCTTAACTCAGGATGTTCCTAAAGAAGTATCGTTTATAAAAGATATGATGGAAATGAACATACAAGCTAGGAAATCTAAAGATGCAGACTTCAAGAAGCAAGTAGAGCGCCTTAACGGTATCGTAGCGAAGAAGTTAGATGATTTAGATGCACAGAGTAAGGAAGAGATGTTACGTTCGGATGGGGAAGTTGTAGGACTTACAGCTATATTCAACCAACAGACTAAATCTTACGGTAAGCAAATTAAGTTATCTGGTGACGAGATAGTAAAACGTCTACACGAGGAGGGCATACAACCTAAGACACCTGAGTGGAAAAAGAGATTCGCACAGTTGCGTAAAGGTTCTGCTTTCGTAAGCCCAGAAGTAAACAAGGTGGGTAAACTAGACAAGTCTGTAGTAGGTACAAAACACACCTCACAAGACGTGGATGCTCCCGAGTCTGAAATTATAAACGATGCGCGTATAGAGTTAGACGAACTAAACAAACTGCCACCAGAGAAGTTGGAAGCAGCAGACAAAGCTCGTATCAAGGAACTACAGTCTCAGATAGATACACAGTTTAATGAGAAGTCTAAAGGTTTAGAACATGAAGCAGATACAAGTGATATCCTACCACGTACTATAAGTGAAGTAGATTCAGTAAATGCCTATAAAGAACCTACATTAGAGAACTTGACTAAGTTACGTAATAAGTTACGTGCAATAAACAAAAAGAATGGAAGTACAGTTGTACCAGAGCAGATGGATGATTTGGCTACACGTGTAAAGTTAAAGAAGATAACAGCACGTCTAATGAAGAATCCCGCAATTACAGTACAGCGTGTAGTAGATAATGGTACGCTTGGTGATATCGTAGATGTAATACGTGCATCCAATACATTAGCTAACACAACTAAGATGGAAGTAAAACCTGCAAAGAAACCAACAGCAAAAACACCAGAAACAACAGAGTCAGTAGATACAGTTATTACACCTAAAGAAGTTGATTTAACTAAACCTATAACTGAAGAAGAAATCGACATATTTGTAAACGAGCCTGAAAAACTTACACCTGACGAGACAGTAGAAATAACTACTCGTGCGAAAGCAGCAACTAAGCAGCTTGTGGAAGAGAAGGCAAATAAAATCGATGCGGGTATTGCGGAATGGCAACGTACTGGTGGTGAGAAGCTATTAGTGTTATCAGCTAAACCCAACGGTACAGCAGATTATGTAGGAAGATTATTAACTAAGATGACAAAGAGTGTTGGTGAAATCTTTGTTGACTCTAACCTTACAACTATGAGATGGTTCGGAGCGCATGTAACAGAACTTGGGCGTGGATTCGGTGGTAAAGCTAAACGACAGTTTTCAGCAGCAATCATTAAGGACCAGACATTCAAGGGAAGCATTACTAAAGGTTTACCACAGTATCGTAAATCTATTGATGCGTATGCAGCAAGTAAAGGTAAGGGTGCTATAGGTAGATTAAAAGCCAGAGAACGTTCTGGTGAAAGTGATTCTACTGTAGATGCGTTCAACAAAGAGGTATTCTTAGTACAAGAGTATCGTAGGCAGGGCAAACCTATTCCTAAGACTGTAGACAAATCAGTGACGGACTTTGTAGACCAGTTTGATTACTACATGGACCACAACCACAATGTATTAGTGGATGCCGATGCAGCAGGATTTACAGCAGGACGTAAAGTCAAGCACTATATCCCGCACGTGTGGCAGAGAGGACAGACTAAGGGTGCAATCAGGAAACATGGTAGAGCTAAAGTTGTTAGCGTGTTAGCCAAAGGTTACAAGAACCTTGACGACAAGTTGACAGATGCACAAGCTACTAAGCAAGCAGAAGACTTATTGGAGAATATCAACAAGAAGTTTGAAGCTGGTGATGCAGACCCGTACAGTCCAACTATGGATTCACGTGCAAAGACTAGAAGAGACATAGATACAACTACCGAGATAGATGGTTTACGTGTTATGGATTTACTAGACACTGATGTACAATCCGTAATGACTAAGTATAGTCAGCGTGTTGGTGGATGGGTAGGTTTATCTAAAGGTACTAATGGACTAATCAAATCTCAATTAGATGTAGATACGTTTATAGCTAGTATGAAGAATGAAGCAGCCGAGAAAGGTGTTAATGTCAACCGTCATGTAACAATGGTAGAAGACACAATAGCACAATTACTTGGTAGACCTACATCTAACTTCTTTAAGAAGGAAGCAGGTCTAACGCCAGAACTTCGTAACTTAGCAGACTTAGCTGTACTTACTAAAATGGGTGGTTTAGGTTCTAGTCAGTTGATTGAAACTGGTCAAGCTTTAACACGGTCATCATTAATGACCATGAGTGACCCCAAGGTAGCTGAAAAGATACTTAGTATGGGTAGGGGTGACAAGAGCGACAGACTGCTTATAGAAGAGATTCAAGGCATGTCAAACATCACTGACGACCTAGAGTTCTTAGATAGACAACAGGTACACTTAGACCAAACTCAACTAGACGAAGTTGGTGCAGTCCGTAAATTATCCATCAAGATTGCTGAGTCAGCAACAGGTGGAGAGTTAAAGGCAGAGGCATCACGTGGACTAGGTAAGTTGTCTGGTTATAACATGGTACGTAGATTTCAGAGTCGCGCAGTACAGGGCAGTTTTGTATTAGACGTTGCCAACCACTTTACAAAAGGTACTGGGGTAATGGGTAATGCAAGAATGGCTGATGTTGGTTTAACAGATACACAAGGTATCAACGAAGGACTGAAAGCCATGTTTAAGAAACATGCTGAGTTCGACGAGAATGGTATACTGAAGAAGCTTAACATAGAGAAGTGGGACAAAGATATTCGTGACGAAATGGCTTACGCTATCATACGTGATGAAGCACAACAAATACAACGTACACACGTTGGAGAATTACCACCTTGGATGAATAAACCTATCATGGGTTTGATATTCCAATTCAGACAAATGCCAATAGTAGCTAACAGTAAATCGTTAGGTAGAGCAATTGCATTTGCTGATAAAGAGGCGGTGACTGGTGTAGTGCTAAACACAGCAATGGCAGGAC